>Ga0136643_10000496_pt1 | contig 43496 bp, 51 predicted proteins | sample TergutLab28metaG_FD_96883 | JGI IMG/M metagenome (GOLD analysis project Ga0136643, IMG submission 96883) | Labiotermes labralis P1 segment gut microbial communities from Petit-Saut dam, French Guiana - Lab288 P1 (version 3) (version 3) | ecosystem: Host-associated > Arthropoda: Insects >...
ATGGCACGTGCCAAAGACATTGCTTTGGGGCTTGGGGCTTTTATCGGGCTTGTCAGCATGATTATGATTGTTGCAGTGGCAGAAGTTCCCCTTACCATGGTGGGCATCATTGTGGGGAGTTTGGTTTCTGTTGGTCTGGTGTTTGTTGCCAAGTTTTTTGATAATGTGGTGGATTATGCCCGAGTAGAGCGGGTGAAGTTTGATGATGATGACAATGTTTATTATGTTAAAATTGTACCTAAGGTGAAGGCAGCAGCCAGCACAAAACAACCCTCTCCGCCAAAAATTGCGGAAGAAGATGAACAACCAAAAATTATACGACCAAGACGACCAAATCCATATGATTATGGACAACGCCCAGAGGACGAGTAGCATTCAAACCCCCCCCATTATATAATGGGGGGTTTTGAAAATAATAGCCTTTCGGTAATTTATTTATAGAATTCAGCCACAAGGTCGTGTTCATAATGGGTAGACCCTCCCATGGTTGTTACCGTTACCCTAACTCTATATAGTTGCTGTTGCAACAAAGGGTAGTAATAACGACTTAAATTTGTTGAGAATTGTTTCGTGGAATTGGGTTCAATCTGCAAGGTAGACAGTGCCAAAGTCAACGGAATTTCTATTAGAGGAGCAGAACGCCAAAGGTTACCGTCAAAATACTCTAAAGCAAGAGGGGGTTGACCAATGAGTAAATATATATGGTTTTCTGAGTTATTCACTACTTCGTATCTAATGCCATTTTGCCTGGTAATAGCTGTAATTTGAATAGAGACATCTTCAAAATAAGGATGTACCAGTAAATTATTTGCTATTTCACCCAACCCTAACGGGGGTGGATGCGGACTTTCAAAGTCTATCGTTATCAAGGCAACAATAAGGACTACCAAAACTGCGGATAATCCAAAAATAATCGCTTTTCTCTTTATATGACGACCCCCCTTAAAGGCGATAATGAAATGGGGCTTTTATTTCAATTTCTACGGGGATGTTTTTGATATAACTTATTCATCCGAACATTGCAGTCCTGAAATTCTTGTGATAGCAATATTAAAAAGCAACTTATCCATAACAATTGCATAAAAAATACCTAATAGCGATATTGCAACACCTTGGAACAATATGTAGTCAATAAACCCATATCTTGTTAGAGAGCCAAACGCCAACACGAGTGTAATTACCATAACCAAAAACCCCGCAAGATAAGCGCCTTTACGCATGGCTTTAAGCAGTGCCAAGGCATCATTTGTATCTTCTTTAGACAAGCCTTCTTTTGACCCAAAGCCTGCTTTTATCGCCTTCACAAAAAGACCTTTTCGTCCAAAGGTAATATTTGATAAAATAACGCCAAGCACCACAACGATAAGCGTTGGGGCATCCACAAATGCGAAGAAATAACTAAACTCATAGTTAACAGAAATCCCTATGTAGAAAACAATACCTAATATTAAAAATATCATTCCGATTATAATTTTCATATAATTGCCCCTAACATTATTTTTTTAATATCACAAAACCCTACATTCTAGTGTTGCTTGACAACGCTCCTGAAGCTCTGCAAATGCTTATGCCGCTGATGACAGGATAATAACTAAAATGCAGCAGTAACAACAATACCTAAATTTTAATTTGTCTTTTTCATAATTTTCCTCCTCCGATTATCGGCTTTAAGTTCTAAAATTCCTGAAAATTATATTATAACTACCCTCCTTTCGAATAAATTTGAAATATTTATTTCATTTGATTACATAATTCGCTGATATGTATTATTATAACTCTTTTTTCTTTTTTTGCAAGTGTAAATTTACTTTTGTAGTATAATTATAACATTATGGAAAGCTCCCTCAAAGTCATTTGTTTTTGTATTGACAAGGCACAACGTGAGTAGTATAATATTAGGAAAGTCCATGTTGATGATGAGAGGGTGGTGCTGTGGCCGAACAAATTTCAAGTTTGCTTAATCTTCCAAGCTTTGTCATGCCTTCTTTTACATTTACATCCCTTTTAGACATTGGGTTGATTGCTTTTGTTGTTTACAAGCTGTTAAGCTGGATAAAACAAACCCGTGCATGGGCGTTGTTTAAGGGCATTATCACCCTTGCAATTGTTTATCTGGCGGCAGAAATTTTTGATATGCACGTAACCCAGTGGCTTATCGACCAAACCCTTGTTTTTGCCGTAATTGCTTTAATCGTGGTTTTCCAGCCCGAGGTGCGTCGTGCCTTGGAGCGTATGGGCAAAGGGCGACGAATTCCCTTTCTGTCCTTGTTGGTAGAGGAGGAGAAAACCGACACACCCACTACCAGCATTGAAGAAATTGTATCCGCAGCCGTGCGTATGTCCATGGCACGGACAGGTGCGTTAATTATAATCGAACAAGAAACTCCCTTAGGGGATTTAGAAGCCACAGGCGTACCCATTGATGCTGTGGTATCCAGCCAACTGCTTTTAAGTATTTTTGAGGATAAAACCCCGCTACATGACGGGGCTGTTTTAATTGCCAAGGGTCGTGTAAAGTCTGCCGCCTGCATTTTGCCTTTGACTAGCAAAGATTTAGGTGGCGACCTCGGAACACGACACCGTGCCGCCGTTGGTGCATCCGAAAACAGCGACGCTTATGCCCTTGTGGTTTCAGAGGAAAGCGGGAATATTTCCGTAGCCAAAGACGGAAAGCTTTACCAAGCCCTGTCCCAAGACGAGGTGAAAAATATGCTAATGTCAGGGATTAGCCCAAGCAAAGCCCGCAGACCACGCAAAAAGAAGAAGAAAGGATAACCGTCATGGACAATCTTATATCAAAACTAAAAGACTTGTTCGTTACCAATCTGCCCCTTAAAATTGGGGCTATTCTTATTGCTGTGGTGGTTTGGTTTCTTATTCTTAATTTTCAAGACCCTGTACGTACACAGGAATTAGTGGTACGCTTAACCCTGCTTAACGAAGAAGCCTTAGCTAGAAGTGGTAACCATTTTTTTCTGGAAAATGCGGAGCAGTTACGCCAGCAATATGTGACAGTGCAGGTGCGGGGCAATAACCAACACGTGGATGCATTGAGTGCGAGCCTTGTGGCATATATTGACTTATCACTATCTCATATCCTCGATTCTGCTACTACTGACGACAGTCTTAATGTTCATATCGGGGTGTCTGGTAATTTCGGAGATGGGGTTGACTTTCGCTCTCACAGTCCATCATCTATAGCCTTGTATCTGGACACCATTACAAGTCGGGAATTTTTTGTAGATTTTCAGGTGACGGGACAGCCAGCAGAGGGTTATATTCTCATAGAACAAGATTCCCATATTCGTCCTAATGTGTTAACAATGCGTGGGCCATCAAAACTACTAAACCAAATTGATAGATTGCTGTTAGAGGTCGACATAGAAGGAACTGACGCATCCATTCATCGCCCCAACCAACAACCTATTGCCCTTGATATTTATGGTGAGTTGTTTGATAACGAAAACGTGCGTCCTTTTGGTGGCATCACCGTCAGCATACCCGTTTTTCGTAGTGGTACCGCACAAATTTTACCAATGACACATGAGGGAGACATTGGTAGCGGCTTTGGCATCGGGCCAATAAATGTTACCCCTGCACAATTTGAAGTGGCAGGAAGCAGTGATGCTATCGAAACCTTAATACCGATTGCTTTGCCACCAATTGCACTAAATGGTGCAACCACTGGTTTTGAAATGGAATTTGACATTAGCCAGTACCTGCCTGATGGTGTGTTTTTGGTAAATGCTGACCAAAACATAGCAACAGCTCAAGTAATTATCGAACCAATTGGACAAAGGGAATTTACTGTGTTTGCAGAAAATGTAAGTTTTGTAGGGTCATCTAATTTCCAAGTTTTAACGGAAAGTATTACTTTTACTGTGTCTGCCCTTGAAAGCATTTTAGCGGGGATTAGTAATGTTGGTGCTTCTGCCAGCCTATTCGGGCGGGGTGAAGGAGAACACACAATCAACCTTAGCGTGGGCTTGCCCCTTGGGGCAACCATTGTTGGTGAAACCCCCACCATAACCGTGCGCATTGGCGACCTACAAGGAGGGGGCGACTACATTCCGCCAGCAGAGGACGATGATGAAGTATATCCAGAAGACGAACCAGAAGAAGGCTATTACCAAGAGTATGATGACTACGAGGAAATAGATGAGGATGATTAGATATATTAGAGAGGGAGGATTTTATGAAATTCGGAACAGATGGAATTAGAGGGCTTGCTAATAAAGAGCTGACGGCCAAACTTGCCTTTGAAGTGGGACAGGCAGGAGCTTTGGTGCTTGCCAAAACTTGCGAACGCCCACGGATTTTGATGGCACAAGACACACGACTATCCAGCCATATGTTGGTGGCAGCACTTACGGCGGGCTTTTGCTCTGTTGGGGCAGATGTTATAAACTTGGGTGTTTTGCCCACCCCTGCCATTGCAGCATTGCTAGAAAAACACAATGCTTCTGCTGGGGTTATGGTTTCTGCTTCACACAATCCTTTTTTTGATAATGGTATAAAATTTTTTGATGGTAGCGGATATAAATTGCCCGATGAAATCGAAAATGAAATTATGGACCAAATGCAGAACCTTGATGATGTGGACTTACCCAGCGGGTCAGATGTTGGGCGACTTTTATCCACACAAGACGCCTTGCCCTACTACGTAGATTTTTTGAAGAAATGTGTAGGAAATGCAAACTTTTCGGGTCTTGTACTCGCTTTGGATTGTGCAAACGGAGCTACATATGAAGTTGCACCAAAAATTTTTGGGGAACTTGGAGCAAAACTACATATAATGGGCGATACGCCTGACGGTATCAACATTAACGACGAGTGCGGTTCTACACACATGGAAACTTTGGCGGATTTTGTTGGCAAAAACGAAGTAAATGCTGGCTTCGCCTTTGATGGTGACGGCGACCGTTGCCTTGCTGTTGATGAGTTTGGAAATGCGCTGGACGGGGATATGATAATGTCCATTATCGCTACCCATATGATTAGTAAGGGTCAGTTAAAGCACAATACGCTAGTTGCAACTGTTATGTCCAATTTAGGGCTGATTAAGGCATCTAAAGAGCATGGTTTTAATGTAGAGCAAACAAGTGTTGGCGACCGTTATGTGGTGGAGCGGATGCGAGAGGGTGGCTTTGTCTTAGGTGGCGAACAAAGCGGTCATATTATCCAATTAAACCACCAAACCACAGGGGATGGTATCCTAGCTGCACTAATCCTTTCTGCAATCATGTCAGAAACAGGCAAAACTCTGTCAGAACTTAACACTGTGATGAAAAAGATGCCCCAAACTCTTAAAAACGCCAAAATTCCCAATAACCTAAAATATAAGGTATTAAACGACCCCTCTATCAAAAGTGAAATCGATGCTTCTCATGCCAAATTTGAAGGTCGTGGGCGTGTGCTAATTCGTCCATCTGGCACAGAACCCCTCGTTCGTGTAATGATTGAGGGAGAGGACAAAGAAGAAATCGAAGCCGAAGCAACCCGACTAGCAGAATTGCTAGAAAAAGCGGCACTATAGATGGATATTTTCACCCCATGCAAAGACTATAAAAAGATAACTATACGCAAATGGTAGGGGCGGGCATTGCCCGTCCCATTTATAAAGACCACATCGTACAACCCTAAAAAATCTACAACAAATACAGGAGGAACACAAATGATTGGAATTATCGGAGCTATGGAAGTTGAAATTCGCAACATTTTAGCACAAACGGAAGAAATGACTACCCACACCATAGGACAACTAGATTTTCACCAAGGCAAATTGGCAGGCAAACCCGTTGTGGTTGCCCGTTGTGGTATAGGCAAGGTAAACGCCGCACATTGTGCTTCTATTATGGTCACAAATTTTGATGTAACAGGTATTATAAACACAGGTGTTGCAGGAGGTATTAGCCCCGATGTAAATATAGGCGATGTGGTAATTTCCAGCGACTTGGTGCAACATGATATAGAAGCCACGGAATTCGGGTATTCCACAGGGCAAATTCCAGGCATGGATAGCCCCTATATTGACGCTTGCAAACATCTTATGAAAAATGCCGAAAAAGCAGGTGAAGCCGCTCTGCCACAAGGCAAAACCCTGCACATCGGCAGGGTTGCCACAGGCGACCAATTTATCGCTAGTCCCTCTGCCAAAGACGTGATTTGGAAAAACCACCAAGCCCTTTGTACCGAAATGGAAGGGGCTGCCATCGCCCAAATTTGCCTTATAACAAGCACACCATTTGTAGCAATCCGTGCCATTAGTGACAAAGCCGACGGCACCGCCAACGAGGACTTCCCTGCTTTTGTGGAGGAAACTGCTGTCACATCCGCTAAAATTGTGATGGACATGGTAACTCATCAATGACGCCACAGCAAACCTCATTTTTGCAAAGCGTAGACGACTTTATTGACACGGCACAAATTACGCATAAAGAAGCACTTTCTGTCATCTCCCTTTTTAGTGGGTGCGGTGGCATGGACTTGGGTTTTCGTGGTGGGTTTCATTTTTTGGGCAACCATTATGAAAAAAACCCTTTCAATATGGTTTTTGCCAACGACATTGTGCCATCCGCTTGCAATACATATGAGCATAATTTTGGACACACAGCCCATTGTTACGACATTAAAGAGCTGGATTATAGCTTGTTGCCCACGGCAGATGTGGTAATTGGCGGTTTTCCTTGTCAAGATTTTAGTTTGGCAGGCAAGAGGAAAGGCCTATCAAGCGAGCGGGGGCAGTTGTATCAAGAAATGAAAAGGGTTATCGAATATGTACGCCCCTCCGCTTTTGTAGCAGAAAATGTCGATGGTATCAGAAAATCCAGCTTTTCAGGCGGGGTTTCTCCTTTAGAAATTATTGTGGACGAGTTTAGGGCAATCGGATATAATGTGCAGTATAAAGCCCTAAACGCAGCGGATTATGGCGTGCCGCAAAACCGAATAAGGATTATAATTATTGGTATTCGCCAAGATATTGACCGAGATATTAAGTACCCCACACCTTCCCATGACAATAACCACATAAGTGCAAAAGAAGCCATTGACGACCTTTGGTATAGATTGGGATGCACTTCGATTAAAAACCACACAGAAAAAGACTATTCCCGTGCAAAATTTTATGAAGGCAAGAAAATGCAGGGTAATTTGCAGATAAAAGCGTACTCGCCCGCCCCAACAATAAGGGCGGAACACCATGGTAACATTGAAGGTCATTACAGAAGTTTGTGTGACAAAGACCCCGCAAATATATTGAATTGGCGACGGCTAAGTGTGCGGGAATGTGCAAGACTACAATCTTTCCCAGACGATTTTGAATTTAACTGCTCTGCCAGTGCCGCATATAAGCAAATCGGAAATGCCGTACCACCAGTTATGGCTTGGCATATTGCAAGGGCTTTGTATCAGTCATTATTTGGGCTAGAATAGAAAGAGAGTGGGAGTTTGGAAAATAAATCAAAATTCTTCATGCACGCATATATGTATGAATTGGAGAGGTTTCTCGGCACTCAAAAAGATGAAATTTCCAAGGTTTCTCTGTGGTTAGACGAAGCCAATGCGGATAGAGAGTTGAAAGTGTACTTTAAGAAACTGATAGAAAGTGTTTTTAACAAAATACCATCAGATACTGATATAAAGGGTGTTGTAATTGAAGGTATTGGCAAATGCGACATTGCACACTTACAGAATATTTTTATAACTCGTGTTTTGTTGCCCGAAGATATAAGCGACCAGATAAAAGGAGCGTTAGGGCGTAGCAAGGGCAGAGTTTATACCAATCCAGATATTTGTTTAGAAATTAGCATTGACGGCAAGTTGCATTACGAGCCTGTCGAGCTTAAAACCACCAAGAAAGATGCAATCCCTGCTCCAGTATTCAACAGGTGACACCTGATGAGTGGGTTATATTTATCAAATTTTCAAAAAGCAGTGTAGACATTGCCACAGGACAATATATTAACGCCATAAACTCCACCATGCAGTTCCCCGACAGAAGTCCACGACCGCAAGTATCCTTTAGCGAAATAAATAAATGGAACGCTACCAATAGGCTCAAAAGCGAGAATGTTTTGGGGTTCAAAAAGGATGAAAACAGCACATTGAAATACGAATTGCTGTCAGACTGGCAAAATGTCTTATCCGAGCGATGGGTTGACATTTTGATAAATGCGAAAAGTACCAAAGCAAACGAACCTTGGTTTAACAACACTCTGCGAAAATTTATACTTGAGTTTTTAGACACTTACGACACGCTTGACGATGGGGACAAATCGGCATTGAAGGCAAAAATTAAGTCGCTAATCATGGGTGACTGTTAGGGTTTGTCCGTCTGTAATGATAACCACATTACCGTGAATGTCAGTGCGATATATACGTACACCATGGCTAACAAGACGTGTTACAACAGATTGGTGAGGATGTCCGTGGATATTATCTTCTCCCACACTTATGACGGCGATTTGGGGTGTCACAGCAGCTAGGAATGGTTCGGTAGTGCTGGTAGTGCTTCCGTGATGACCTACGTGCAGAACATCGGATGATAAGACATGACCCGCTGCTATCATTTCCGCTTCACTTCCACTCTCGGCGTCACCTGTAAATAGAAAGCTGGTGTCACCAAAAACCATGCGAAGTGATATAGAATATTCATTCAAATTGCTGTGTCCCGTGGAATTAGGGGCAACCACAGTGAAAACGGCATCCCCGAGGGTCAGGGTTTCGCCGATTTGTGGTGGTCGTGTATTTATATCATTGTCTTCCAAGGCATCAATAAACCGCTCAAAAGTGCGGGTAGTGTGGGCAACAGGGGGCATGATAAGTGTACCGATGTGAAATTCGTGGATAACTGGTATAAGACCACCAATGTGGTCTGCATGGGGGTGGGTGGCAATAACATAGACAAGCTCACGAATTCCTTGGTTGCGAAGATAGTCCACAAGACGCTGACCCATGTGGTTGTCTCCACCATCAATCAACATATCACCGCCTGCTGTGCGGATTAGAATCGCATCGCCCTGACCCACGTCAATAAAATGCACATGGGCATACCCTTCGGAAGGGGTAGCATCTCCAAAAAGGTCGATAAAAAAGCCCGACACATTGTCCCAAATGTCGGCAATGGTTGTAGTTGCAACTTCCCGCCATTCTGGGTTTTGGTGAAACAAAAAACCACCTGTTCCAGTAAGTATAAAAATTATAATTAGCCAGACAACAAACCTTCTTCTCCGCATTCTCGTCATTGCAATACTGCGTCTGCGTCTTCTTCGTCTACGTGGCATAACTTGACCCACCTTCCGCTTATCATATTATAATACAACAAAATAACACAATTCGCAAGTATGGAGTGAAAATTTTGAGCCTTGAAAAACATTTTGCAAATCTAAATAAATTTTTTATAGGTTTTCTTGTCATCGGGCTGATGTTTTATGCTACCGAGGACTTGTTTGTGATAACCTATATCGCCATGTTTGTGCTTGTTACGTTAAAGGCACTACTTCTACCCGGGGAAGTTCGCATTAAAATCGTGCTTATACTTGCTTATGTTGGTATTGTGGTGGTGCAGGTGTTTATGATTTATAGGCTGATTTTTGTCAGCCCCCAATATGAAGAATACGCCCGCCAAATCCATGTTTTCCGACGCTTTTTGGCAGTTGTAGCTTTGATTATGCCCGTCCTTGCCACTCGTTTTATTGTAGCTGGAAGGAGGGTAAATTTTCATATGCCATCAATCAGCAACGCCGCTACTGTGGGACTTGCCCAGATAGTTCGACTTAAAAACAGTGTGGGCGACACACGCAAAAAGCTTTGTTTACACAACTTACGTGATGCGGTGGACGAATTGTCCCGCCACAACAGCCGCCATTACATCAACAACGGCACGCTGACCGAAAGTTACTTTGAAGATGCACAAAAAACCCTTGATGACCCCAATATTTACGTAATCATCAGCAAAACAGGCAGTCCTGTGTCGGAACTTATGTCAATTTACACCAGAAAAGTGTATAACCATGCCAGCCTGTCCTTTGACCGTGACTTGCAAACAACAATTAGCTACAACGGCGGACAAAAAGTATATCCCCCAGGTCTTAACATGGAGATGTTGGAGTTTTTTAACCAGACCCCAGATGCACGTATTTTGATATACTCCATACCTTGCACACGTGAGCAGAAACAGAAGCTGGTAAATAAAATTGACCAAATTAACAATGAGGGAAGTGCGTATAATGTAACAGGGCTAGTGACCAACCGTAGTAGCAAGCCAAACATTATGTTTTGTTCCCAATTTGTTTACAAAATGTTAGAATACGTTGACCTTGCCCCCTTTGAAATGCCACATAAACCAGTTAGCCCCACCGACCTAATTGAGATGGATTACTACAAGAAATTGAAATTTGAAAAGGAAATTAGGCTTAATGAAAATGATGGAAATTAAAAAACCAGAGCCAAATGCTCTGGATATATAAAGACACAATCACCAAAACCCGAAACCGCTCAACAAACCAAAAACTATCCAAACCACCGCAACCACCGCAAATTCCCAAGTAAAAACTTTCGATTTTTCTGCGGTGGTTTTATTTGTGTTTATATTAGTTTCCGTACTTGGCTGGGTAAGACTGTGATGTTTCTTAAATACACGCATACATAAGAAAATTATCAAAACAGAAATTATGCCCAACACACCAAAAAATACCAGATAATACACAAATGGATTGTTTGTTCCATAGTCAATGCTATCTTGGGCATAATAATAGCCATATGTTGAGCCGTTAGTCGTTTCCATTAGAAAACCCATAGTGTGCAACAAAGCATTAGCAACAAAATGCGATATGACAGGAACCCATATGGAGCGAGTGTAGTAAAGAGCATACACCCAAATAACGCCTGCAATAAAGGTGTACAAAAATTGCGGTATGCCGTGCATCAAGCCAAAAAACAATCCTGTTACCATAGCCACCTTACCAATTGTTATATACCTATTATAGTGATTAAAAAGGATACCCCTAAACCAAATTTCCTCAGAAATTGACGGCAGAAAAGCGCCGACCAAGAGTAACGCCCATAATGAAGGTGTCGTTTGTTGCATAGTAATTGAGTATGATGTACCAAATAGAAGTTCGTTAAGCATGTTTCCTAATGCCAACCCTCCCATCCCTAATGGAGCAATAGCCACACCTAACAATATTGCGAAAATTATGTTTTTGATGCCAGGGTATTTTAATAAAAGCACATTGCTTACTTTTTGTTTCGTAATGACTAAATAAACTACAAAAGGAATAACCAAGCCAACAAACTGGATATAAACCGTTCGCCACAAGCCACTGATTTCAATTCCAACATGATAAAATAAATCAAGTCTTAATGATAACATCACCAATATCACCCAAAATGTCAAAACCAACATTATTTTATTACCATTTTTCGGTGATTTAACTCTTAGCATTTTCAAAACCCCCATTTTATTTTTGTTTGTCCGTTGCCATGCTCCAGACTTGCTATTATTATACAGCGTCACCCTTTCCATGTCCTTTGTTTTCCCGTAAGTTGCCACTTTTGGGATGTAAGATGCCACAATAGTCCCTTTACATATGTGGTATAATGGTAGCAGAACATAAAGCGAGGGATGATATGCGAGTAGAGATTAAAATTGACACGGACATCGGGGAGTCAGTCGCTATTATACACACCCCCAAGATAACACCCGAATTAACTATGTGGATAGAAATGTTGGAACGGATAGATGGCAAGTCCTCTGTGTTATTTGCTAAAAATGACAACAAATTATTTGTAATAGACCCGACGCAGGTAGACATCATCAGAACAGAAGGAAGCGATATAAAGCTATACAATAGAGAAGCAAAGGGATATATCATTACAAAGACACTGGGCGAAATTCATGAACAGTTGGGATTTAATTTTGTTCGTATATCAAAATCTACTATCGTAAACATAAACCGTGTAGACCATTTATCTCCATCGTTTAATCGCACAATGTATATTGTTATGAAAAATGGCGTAAGCGATTATATTTCAAGAAACTACCTTGGCGATTTCAAAAAACGCATGGGTCTATAAGGAGGGGTTGTATGATAAAATCAATCATAAAGTATTCCGTATACGGAGCTAAATGGGGATGCGTAATATTTGTAATGATGGGCATATTTGTAGACGTGATAAGTGGTGGAGGTCTTACTTCTATTGATAATTTTGCCGCCAATGCAATAGGTGCTATGGTGGTTGGTGCTGGGTTTTCTGTTAGCTCTTTGGCGTATAAAGCTAAGAGTCTGGTTTTGTGGTTGAAGGTTGTCATTAATATATTGGTTGGGTTTGGTGTATTCTTCCCTATCGCTTTTAGACTTGGCTGGATTTCTGTAGAATCGCCACGTGGTATCGTAATATTTGTTGCAATAGTTGTTATAGGCTTTATCTCTTTTGCTTTTGGTGACTATCTGATTAATGGGCGTGATGCAAAAGCGATTAATGAAAAAATAAAGGAGAGAGAGCTGGATTAGGGTATTTTTAAGGTGGACGCTGATATGTAAAAGTATCATTTATAAGTAAAGTCCACTGCCTTTTTCGGGCAGTGGACTTTTGAATATTCATAACCTCGTAGAGGGATTTCTAATTCGATAATTCTACCCTCCAAATCCAATCTTTCACCAGTGCTTGAAAAAGTGGTTCGTTGTCGATTTGCAGAATGTGTCCACCGCAGTCCAAAACCGCATATGTGGCTCTCGGAAATCTCTCGGTCAAATGATAAGCTCTGGCGTATCCCACAGAAGTGCTATCTTGACGACCCGTCAAAATGCAAGTGGGCTTATGGTATGTCAATTTCCTTATTGCATCTTGCATTTCTGGGCTAAAATGAATTTCCGTATAAGCCCCAAGGGCATCAGTTTTTGCGTTAAGTCCTGGTTGTATGTCCGTTAACCACCTTTCGTAACCTTCAGGAGAAGCCACGACTGCCATGTTCATATAGTAGTCCAAAGCTTGGCATTTTTCAATCAAATCCATATGTTCAGACTTCCATATAATTTCTCTTTCGGGCAGAACCTCGTTAGGGTCACGGACATCAACTGCGGGTACTAGGAAAAACGCCCCGTCAATCCGCTTGCCCATTTTGTGGATTAGACCCAAAGACAAATATCCTCCGTAGGAGCATCCCGCCAACAAAAAGTTGCTGTCACCAATTACCGTATCCACAAAATCACAGAGTATATCCACCATATGGTCGTGGGTGGTTATCCATGCTGGTGCTGGGGTTTGACCGAAGCTTGGCAAGTCCACATAAATTCTGCGATAGCCATGCTTGTCCTTAAAAATCGGCTCGAAACAGCCACTCATCATGCGGTTGTCTGGTCCCCAGCCGTGGATGAACAATATCGGTTTGCCTTCGCCATATTCTTCATAATGGACTGCAATTCCCTGTATATAACATTTCATAATAATCCCCCTAAGATTTCCATTTGGTGGTGGCAAGCCCCAGCAAAAAGCCAGTTACCAACCCTCCCAAATGGGCAGAATTGGCGATGGCATTGCCACCAACCGCCATAACATTTATGGCAAATCCAGCCAACATATTTATAGCTATTAAAGTTCCCATAATCCGCAAATCTAGATTTTCCACACGTTTTTTTGTTACCAGCATAAAGGCAAACAAAGCTCCGAAGATACCAGAAACAGCACCAGATGCCCCTGCACCGATTGTCATTGGTGAAGCCAACATCATGGCAAGGTTGCCCACGACACCGCTTATAAGATAGATAAGTAAAAACTTCCAATGCCCCAAATATCTCTCGGTGCGGATGCCTGCCACCACAATCCACATGGTGTTGGACAACAGATGCCACAGACCAATGTGCAGAAACATAGGGGTAAACAGGCGATAAAATTGCCCATATTCAAAAGTTAGGTGAAACTGTGCCGCACCAAAACGAAGGAGGTTAAGATTGTCCCCAGAACCACCTGTAATCTCCATCAAAATAAACATCAGCACATTAACACCAATTATGGTGTAAGCAAGAAAAGGAGTTTTTACCACTGGTTGGGCAAAAGGCGATAAATCAGATGATTTTAGGGCTGGTTTTGTCCCACCAATACGCCCCAAGGTGTCTTGGATTTTTTTCAAACTTTTATCAGTTGTTACGGGAGCTTTAGGATGATAAGAAACCCCACCAGCCATGTCCACCCCGAAATACACATCATATTGGGGCATAAGAGCAAAATCTTGACTTTGGTTTATATACGAAGTAATGTTTTCGTCCAAATCCCCCACGAAAATATTAAACGCTATGGAATGGCGAGCGGAAATCCTCTCTGTTACTTGATTTAGACATTCGTCCACAAACTTTTTGATTTCTGGGAATTTCGCAGTGTCCATGGCATGGGTGTTGTATGTAACATAAAAATAAGTCATGGAGCTGGTTTCCCGCCCCCATAAGGCAACTTCTCCAGGGCATAACACATGGGCAGGCATATTTATCCGCACATACCCCGCCCCTATCAAAGTCTGGTGTAAACCATTTACAAAATCACTATACATAATTCACCTTTAACGATTACCACGCTTCCATTGCATTTGCCTGTGTTTATTTTTGATACTAATAATAAAATCCTTACCAAAAAACAGAACTATGTTGATGAGTGAAACGAGTAGAGCCGCCCTAACAGACCAATCGTTAATGACAAATTCAAAAACAAAGAAGGCAAGGTTTAGCAGTGCCAGCCATTTTATTTTTATGGGGAGGATAAAAAATAGACGTAATTGGAAGTTGGGAAAGAGCATAGCAAACGCAAAGAATAACGACAAGTTAAGATAAAAATTAGTGGCAAACCCCGTTATCATACCTGCGATTATTGTGCCGACAATACCACAAAGGTAAAACACATTAAACCTGAACGCACCCCACTGCCCTTCAAGGGACGAGCCTATAAACCAGTTAATATACAGTGCAAAAATTATGAAAATAATCCCCGCATTTGGTGGGATAATGATGAATGTTATAATCCGCCAAACCTCGCCCTGCATTATCAAATCTGTGTTAAATGCAAACATGGCAGCGATATTATCAGGAAACACCATATCGGCCACAAATAAAATAGCCATACCAACCACAATGTACATCATCAAGTTTTTGATGGCGAATTTACCAAATTTGCGTTGCAATTTTTGTAAAAAATCATTTTTATGATACATCTTAATCACCTCTAACTTTATTATACATGATAACATAAAAATATCAAGCCCATATCAAAAATAGCGACCATTATTGGTCGCTATTTTTACATGATAAAGTTAAGACCATAAATCATTACCATGCCTGGTGCGCCTAAAAACGCTACCAATGCCACGGTTAGCAGGTTTACGCCTGGCAGGGCGACCGTTGCACCCATGGCTGCAACCCCAGCGTTTATGCCCCAAATTGCTGCACCGCCCACAGCCCCTTTGGCGGCTATATTCATCGCCTTGCCAAGCTTGTTAGTCGCTATTAAAATCCCAACTGATAACAAAACGCCAATGGCAACCCAAATAAGAGTGGGATTGTCCATATTTTGAAAAATATTCATATTAACCCCCTAGAAAATGGCACTTACCAGCCCTTTATCCTTGCACATACGCAAATATACTTTATAACGCATATTAACGGCATTAAGCTCATAAATAAAGCTGTCTATTAGGTCGGGGTCGTCAACTGCATCCAAACTTCTGTGAATGGTGTCCAAATCTTTTTTAAGTTTTTCAAGGGTTGCTAAAATAAAAATGTCTTCTTGGCTTAGCTTTCGCTCGTTTCGCCTGCGAAAGGGCAGAACTTGTCGCTTGTCCTCTTTTTCTCCAATATGGTAATTGTATGCGTCAGCACTCATAATTTCCCTCCTATATTGTGTTGATACTATCAATATAGTCAAAAATTACCAGTTTTATTCCTATAAAAATGGTAAGGGCGGGCATTGCCCGCCCCATTTATGTAGACGATACCGTACAATCCCAAAGAATAGTGCCAGCAGGCATGGGACGGGCAATGCCCGCCCCTACCGCAATCAGTAATAATTTGTACAAAAAGTCTTGACGTGGATTATCGAATGGTGTATAATATTGCTAATCCATCGCAAATGACGTGCAACTGGAGGTATTCAAAAACACGCAATGGTGGTCAAAAGCCTAGCAAGCCTCCACAATTGCGTGTCCCCTCCAGTCTTTACAGACCTAGAAATGATTATACATCATCATAGGTCTAATTTGCAAGTCCTTTTTCAAAATTAAACAGCCACAATAAATAACAAGCCATTGCTAAACATAACGCAATGGCTTGTTTTACATATGTCGTAATCTTAGCTTTTACAATCTGCCTTTTGTTTTGAAGTCGAATTTCTTCTCCTCACCAGTAATCAACCATCTGACATTCTTACGGTGTTGTATAAGCCCCAAAACCGCAAAAACCCACGCAAAAATTACAATCGGAAGATAATCCCAGTAAAAGAAAGAGTTCACCGCACCAAAAGCTACAAAGCCCGTGACAGACGCAAGGCTGATAAGGCGTGTAATAATCACAATTACCAATGCCATGCCAAGGATAATGGCAAGCACCACTGGGTCAAACATAATCATAAGTCCAATTGCACAGGCAACACCTTTGCCCCCCTTAAATTTAAGGAAAAACGGGAAATTGTGACCCAGTACCACGCCAAAACCAAGCAAAAGACCAGGGAAATATTGCATATCGGAAATGCTCCAAATATCCCCGTCAAACAAAATGGCGTTTAAGACGATAATTGGAACAATGGTTTTCAAAATGTCAAATACCAGCACAATAATGCCGTATTTGAAACCCATTACACGATATACATTGGTTGTGCCAGCGTTTCCACTGCCGTGTTTTCTAATATCAATTTTGCCGAAAATTTTGCCCACAAAATAGGCAGCCTGCAAAGTTCCGAAGGGGTAACCCGCCAGCAAAAACAGGGGATATGCCCACCAAGGAAAAACGAACCATTCGGTCATAAATTCAACTCCTTATTTCTTATTGTTATCTCTATTACGTACTATAAAATGTATTGGTGTTCCCTTAAAACCAAAGTTTTGGCGAATTTGGTTTTCAATATACCTCCTATAGGAAAAATGCAAAAGTTCTGGGTTGTTTACAAAAAGTATAAATGTTGGTGGTTTTATAGACACTTGGGTGATGTAGTAGATTTTAAGTGCAACGCCTTTGACGGCGGGGGGTTGGTTTCTCGCCATGGCTTCAATTAGCACTTCGTTTAGCACACCTGTTTGCACCCGCAAGCTGGCATTTTCGTAAGCCATTTTAATTTCGTCAAAAAGATTGTTTATCCGTTGACCTGTTAAGGCAGAAATGTACAATCTTGATGCGTAAAACAGGTATTTCAGTTCATCGTCAAGCCTTGTGTTGTATTTTGCCATGGTCTTGTTGTCTTTTTCAACCGCATCCCATTTGTTTGTGACAACGATGCAAGCCTTGCCGTTTTCATGGGCAATGCCCGCAATTTTGGTATCTTGGTCTGTAATGCCTTCCTCGGCAGAAATGACGATAACCGCCACGTCACAACGCTCCACCGCCGCCACCGCACGGATTAGGCTAAATTTTTCAATATCTTCTTTGATTTTGCTTCGGCGACGGATGCCTGCCGTGTCAATAAACATAAACTTTTGTCCGTCTTTTTCGTAAAATGTGTCAACAGCGTCACGAGTTGTCCCTGCCACGTCGGACACAATTACCCGCTCCTCGCCAAGGATACGGTTGATAATGGACGATTTGCCCACATTCGGCTTGCCGATAATCGCCACTTTAATAATATCATCGGGGTCATCACCTTCTTCGGCAGGAAAATGGTCGCAGATAATATCAAGCATATCCCCCAAGCCAAGCATGTTGGCGGCGGAAATCGGCACAGGGTCACCAAGACCCAATGAATAAAATTCATATGCCAAGGTTTCTTGTTTAATGTCGTCCATTTTATTAACAGCAAGTACAACGGGCTTGCCAGAACGACGAAGAATGTTAGCCGCATCAATATCCCCATCGGTCATCCCTGCTTTGCCGTCCACCACAAACAAAACCACCGTGGCGGTTTCGATGGCAATTTGTGCTTGGTTGCGAATATGACGTATCATATCGTCTTCGCTTTCCATGTCCAGACCGCCTGTGTCCACCAGCAAAAAGTTGTGCCTTTGCCAGCTTGCCTGTGAATATAGCCTGTCCCTAGTAACCCCAGGCGTGTCCTCCACAATAGACATTCTACTGCCGATTATTCTGTTAAAAAGTGTGGATTTGCCCACATTTGGGCGACCCACAATCGCTACAATTGGTTGCATAATATCTCCTTAATACCAGCTTAACACTCTACAATGCTAAACGCATTACTTTCTCATCATCAAAAACCTGTTTGCCAACATCCATAAAACCATGAGTTGTAAATAGTTTTTCAGCAACTTTGTTTTCTGCTTTACAAATCAGGAACACAGAATTAGCTTCACCCAGCGGAAATGACTGTATGTATTCAATAATTTTTGCCATAGCCATATTGCCAAGCCCCTTTCCTTGTTGCTTAGCATCAATCATAAAGCTACCAAATTCATAAATCGCTTTATCTCCAAAATCTTTACGCAAAATTTCAAATTCTTCACAATGGGAGTTGTCTTCGCATAGTTCATAATATAATATCAATGTATATCCCACAACTTCCTCACCATTGTATATAGCAAGAAACATGGGTGGGTGGTCGCCTTCCAAAAGCTCTAAATAGGCAGTGGCAAAGTCTTCTTCCACAGTGTCTTTATATCCTTTTTGGCTATCCAGCGATTTCAGCTTCCAAACCTTTTCATAGTTATCACTATCTATTTTACGCAGTTCAATCATAAAAACTCCTTACTTCAGTTTAGCAGCTCATCCCTACAAAGCTAGACGCAGTATGACATCGCTACCACCTTCACCGCCACTTGTTTCCACAAAGCCAGCATTTAGGTATAGTTTATGGGCGGTGCATCCAGGCACAATCCATGTGTAAAACCAGTTTGCATCCCCAAGAGGTTTTTTGCTAACCGTTTCGATTATCTGAGCCAGTGCCAGCTTGCCATATCCCTTGCCTTGATGGTTTTTGTCAATCATAATATGCCACAAAAAATACACAGGCTCGCCCAATCTGTCATTTCTGTTTGACTGGGCAATTTCATAGCAAAATATGGTAAAACCTACAGGGGTATCGCCGTCATAAATTCCTAATACATAGGGTTCGTTGTCATTAAAACGCCAAAGGGCATAGGCTTCCGCAAAGGATGCTTCATTGGTTTCTACAAATTTTTTCTGTTCCTCATGCACTTCCAAGCCCGTCATTGCTTCAAAGTCTTCCCATGAATTTATTGGCTTCAAACTCACCATAACTTATCAACCCCTTAAATCTTCATACGTGCCACAAGCTCTCCCTCGTCAATTTGCCCTGTTTCTTCAAATCCCAAGGATTGATACCACGTCCTAACCACGGTGTTTGTCGGCTCGTAGGACACGTAGCAAAAATTTGCTTCGCCATGGGGTTTTTGTCCAATCTCATCAAGTATTTGTGCTAATGCTTGGCTGGCATAGCCTTTGCCTTGATGGTTTTTGTCAATCATAAACCGCCAAAAGTAATAATAATCCTCACCGTGCTTGTTGTCAAACTTTTTTGTGAAAAAACCATACATGATAAAACCGACCATTGTTCCGTTGGCATAAATAGCGTAGGGGGTAGCAACACTTCCTTTGCCTATCATTCGCCTGTTAAGTCCAAAAGCCTGCACCAAACTGTTGCGGTTACTTGCCACAAACCCCTTTTGTTCGGGTAACAATTTCAGCCTAAGGCACTTTATTATATTGCCAATAGAAATTTTTCTAAGTTCAACCATTGGCAATCGCCTCCGTAAGTGCTTGTCCATTGGTTTCGACGGCAATAACTGGCACGCCAAGCTTTTCGGTTATTTCATCAAGGGTTATGTCATCCAAAAACACATCTTCATCAGCTTTTAGGGCGGTTTTTGGGATAAGTACAGCTTCGCCAAGCTCCCTGCCCTGCAATTGGTTGATAATGTCACCGCCAGTCAAAAGCCCTGCCACGGTGATGTATTCGCCATAAAAATCGTTATGTATGGCGACAACTTCAATGTCTAGTCCATCCAGCAGGTCCCGCATAAACGAGCAGGATGCGACCCCTGTCACTAAAGTTATTTTTTTAGACTTGTCAGGTTTGTCAAACTCGTCTGCAAATGACGTCATCATACCAACACCATTGTCAATCTGCGGAAAATCCTCATATTCATTAACACTGGGCAAATCAGCTTCTGCTTTTAGGTAAAATTCATCAGCCCCAAACACAAACCTAGTGCCTTTTTCTGCTAATAACTTTTTCTGCCATTTATTTATTTTTTCGATAACATCCAAACAATCCTCACGGCTTAGCGGTTCTAATTTCGGCAAATTTTCACGGTGCTTGGTAATGCCAACAGGCACAATTGACAGGGAACAACCCCCACCACCCTCTGGAATATACTGGGATAAGTCACCGATTGTCTTATCCAACTGGTCACCGTCATTATAACCTTTACAAAGCACGATTTGAAGTGCCAGCACAATCCCACCCTCGGTTAATTTGCCTAAAAAGTCCAGCGAAACCCCCGCCCGCTTGTTGCCCATCATACGCACCCGCAGGTCTGGGTCTGTGGCATGGATGCTGATGTTTACGGGGCTAATCCTATATCGTAAAATCCTATCAATGTCCTTGTCAGACATATTCGTAAGGGTAATATAATTGCCGTGGAGAAAGGACAGGCGGTAATCGTCGTCCTTCACATACAAACTAGGACGCATACCCTTAGGGTTTTGGTCGATAAAGCAAAAAATGCAGTTGTTGCCACAATTTCGCATGGTGTCCATCATGCCGTCAAAAACCAAGCCCAGTTCCTCATCTTCGTCTTTGTCCAGCTCCAAAAGCCATTCCTCGCCACTGGGCTTTTCAATTAAAATGTCCAGCTCCTCATCCATCACAGCCATGCGATAATCAAAAATATCCACAATTTCACGGTTGTTAATCGCAAGCAAAAAATCCCCTGCTTCAATTCCCATTTCTTCGGCGATGGAACCTCGTTCCACCTCCAAAATTAATTTTTTCATAGACTAATCATCCCAACCATGCTCCCCCTAGGCAAACCATCCCGCCTGTGGGAGAAAAATAAATCTCTGTTTTCATAGGTGCAAAGCCCTGCAATTTCAATGTTTTCAGGACGCAAACCAGCCAAAATAAGGCTCTCACGGCAAATCTTCCATAAATCAATATGAAACTTGCCATGCACATCTTGACTATTATACACGAATTCCTCCGAAAATGGAAGGGTATTTTTGAATTTATCCGCAACATCTGCATCAACTTCAAAATGTTTGGCGGAAATTGACGGTCCGATGCCTGCCAGAATGTTAGATGGCTTGCAACAATAATGTTCCACCATTTTGTCAACCATTTTGCCAGCCATATTTTCAGCACAACCCCGCCAACCCGCATGGGCATTGCCGATTACGCCACAGATGGGGTCATAAAAAAACAACGGCACACAGTCCGCAAAATATGTTGTCAGCACAATGCCCTCTACATCCGTAACCAACCCATCAACATCGGTCAATTCGCCTGTATCGCTATACACCGCAACAATATTAGTGCTGTGGGTCTGCTGGCTAAACACGAGACGACCTGTATCAAAAAGACCCTCCCGCAAAATTTCATAATTACGCTGGATATTTGTGGGGTCATCCCCAGAGTTTCGTCCTAAATTCATGGACTCATAAACCCCAGTGGACACCCCGCCCTTTCGGGTTGACACGCAATTAGTTGCCCCTGCAGCCAAAATATGCTGGAAGCTAAAAATTTCTAATTTATTATCCAAGTTTTAATCCTCCCAAAAAGCGTTTTCGATATGATTTATCTCCAACTGCTCCCGACCAAAAATCTCTATGATGTCAAACCTACAAGGGCTTTCCCATTGGTTTTGTTTGTAAAGGTAGGTTTTGGCAGATTTAATAATCCGACGGACTTTTGCGGGGGTTATAGCATCGAAACCACCCCCAAAGGCGTTTCCCTGCCTATACTTAACCTCCACAAACACAATATATTCCCCATCTTTAGCTATTATATCGATTTCGCCCCCTCCCGCCTTGTAATTTGTGGACAAAACCTTATAGCCCTTAGCTTCTAGATAGCCAAGGGCAGCATTTTCGCCATAATCGCCTTTAATTTTGCTCTTCATAATGCTTCATTGCCTCCAAGGCATCCAAGCTGTCGATAAACACCAGAACTTGCGCCACAACCTGATACAATTCCTGAGGAATTTCGTCCCCGAGGTTAAGCTTGGTTAAGGCAGCCGCAAGCTTCGGGTCTTTGTAAAGCTTTACATCAGCTTCCTTGGCCGCTTCCATGATTTTTTGTGCCATATGCCCCGTGCCTGTGGCAATTACCTTGGGGGCGGTATAACCAAATTTATACTGGAGAGCAACGGCTTTTTTCTTGGCTTCTGGGGGTTGTTTTGACATTTGCAAACCTCCAATAAACTTGCATCAAAAACTTTCAAAACACTATGGGGTGTCCATTTTGTTTATTTGTGAATTTGAAATTAGGTAAACATCACCAAAAGTCGCTACCTCATCACCTTGTACACGAATAAAGCTTTCTGGGCTTGTGGCATATACATCAATTTCTTTGGACAGTGGCAACAGGTGGTTTCTAACCAAATTGTTCATATCTGGCAAAAAGTAAGGTACATAGCAAAAATTGTCTAATCCAAGACCATGGTGTATAGCCGTGTTTTCCGCTTCGTATTTTGCAGAAACCCCTTTAGATGCCATATTCATAGCCCCTGCACTAAAGCCCAAAGTAATGTTTGCATTGGTTTCTTTGATTGGTGCAGACAAATCATATTCCGCAAAAAATCTGGCTTGCGGTTCTGTGTCACCTGCAAGCATTATCAGCACAGACGCTTCTCTAATAAGCTTATGTCCTTCTTCTTTGGTGTTCCTATTATCTACCAAATGATATTCGTCAAAAGCAATTCCGCTGGGTTTTAACTGGTCTTTGAAAAAATCAATAAGTTCATCCCCGCCCCAGCAACCCCAAACCAACACAAGTGATTTTTTGTCTGTAATATCATTACGCAGGGTTTCTAAATATTTCACAGGCAAAGCTTCATCAAACCATCCAGAATAATAGCGAATTTTCATATTGTTTGCTCCCCCTTAAATATTGCAACAGACTTACACCCTCACATCAAAAGAATACCTCTTAGGGGTATCATCTGTTGGTGGTGGGTTTCTACGAGTGTATTTTGTGGGCTGGATTGTTTCCTGGGTTTTTGTCACATCAAATTTTTCTTCCAGCCGTTTGGTCTGTAGACTAGTCATAACATAGCCCACTTCTTTTAACATATCAGACAACTCGTGACCCTTTAGGTTTACTGTTCTAAGGGTTTCCCCTGTGTCAGAACGAAATTGCAAGCTAACGTTACGGTCATTTTTTTGCACAAAAACCTCCACACGCCCTAAAAATCCTGTGTCAAGGGCGATAAGGGCGGATGTGTTTTTTCCGACACCCTCCTTCTTCTCACCCTTCTTTTTGAACACGTGAAGTTCCGCCAATTGCTCCTCACTTGCTCCTAAAAATGGAAATTGCAGATACATTTTAGTTTCTTGAATATTTCTTGCAAAATCTATCATATCAGCTACATTGGCGGTTTTTTGGGCAAGTTCCGTTTGTCCTTCTTGTTGTGCAAGCTGTGATATTTCCTGGGTAATATTTTTAAGCTGCTCTAGGTACTCAGCTGGTTGGGGCATCTGCCCTTCTCCAGTAGTGGGCGGTTGGAGGTTTTTTAGTTGGTTTATAAGCCCTTCCAAAGCTTCAGATTTTTGTGTCGCAACAAACTCTGGACTTTCCAAAAGGCTTGCAATTTGGGTCATTTCGCTTTTTAATGTCATTTCGCCTTTTTGCATCCCCTCAAATATCTCTACGGTGCGGTCAATAGGGGCAAAGTTATTCTCAAGTAAAAACTGGATATGTTCAAAAGGTGCTTGTGGCATAGAATACTTGAAAAACGCCACACGTTGCAATGTGCTTGTATCAATCGGCATATTACGTGACACCAAATCCTCTATAATGCTGGCATTTAGGTTAGTGTGCTGCATATTAGCGGCAGTCAATGCTTCTTTGATAATGCTGACTGGCACTTTATTACCCTCACCAATGCCACCCCGCAAAAACTCCAACATAATTTGTCCTGGCTTGGTCTCCCGCACCATAAAGGCGGCTTGGTCGCCAATCCTTGCATCTGGCACAACCATAGACCGTGCTGTAAGGGGCATACCATCCCCCATTTTCAGGGTGACAGCCCCAGGTTTAATATCTAAAATCTCCGCCGAAAAACTCTGCCCAGGCATAAGCTCCACCAAGCTTTTAATTTCAGGTGGTTGCTTAATTGAAGCCATCATATCAGACTTTCCGCCATCTTGTCCCATGGGTTTGGTTGGGTCAACTGACATGCCAGGGCTTACAGAGCCTATAGAATCGATTATCAACATGGGTACACCACCTTCCGTAGGTATGGGTATTAATTGCAAAAGCTTAGTGGTTGCTGATGCTTTTGCGTTTTTTGCAACCCCCTCGGCACTTGCTGACAGCAGAAGCTGGTCAACTATATCAACTAAAGTTAAATGTGGAGGATTGGTTACGGGTTTTTCTATGTATGCCGTAGGTGGCTTGGATAAGGCTTTTTGTGCCACATCTTTCTCTCCCGACTGGGTAGCTGGCAAAGCTGTGTGAATACCATTGTTCATAATTATCACCCCTAAATGTCGCCCTGCATTGTTTTTAATCACAATGATAAGGTTATACACAAAACCAATATACAAGATAAATCCGACATCGTCAGTATTTTACGACCCAATTTTATACAGACCTACCACTTTGGTATGGATTTCTAGCATATATAATTCTCGGTTATCCCTTAACAAATGTTCGCCTGTGTATTGGACAAAGCCCATGGGTGGCAATAGCTTCCAAATGTCCTTTCGTGCCATAACCCTTGTGGCGAGCAAAACCGTAAACGGGCCATTTTTCGTCATAGTCTTCCATGAGCTTATCCCTCGCAACCTTTGCCAAAATGGATGCACAAGCTATGGAATGGGACTTGGAATCCCCTTTTTCGATGGTGACAAGGGGAATTTCTAACACAGGGCGAGCGTTTCCGTCAACCAAAGCAAAATCTGGACTGGGACTTATCCCTTCTACCGCTATTTTCATGGCTTTAAGTCGTGCCTGCAAAATATTTATTTCGTCAATTTCATCATTGTCAACAAAGGCTAGTTGATAGGCAATTGCGGCTTCAAAAATCTGCCCTGCCAGCTCCTCCCGCTTTTTATCGCTTAACTTCTTGGAGTCGTTGATGCCAGCAATGGTAAGACCCACGGGCATAATAACGGTAGCAGCAACCACAGGACCCGCCAATGGTCCCGCACCTGCTTCGTCCACCCCACAAATTGCAGAATAGCGGTCGCTGTACTTGTCCTCAAAAAACAGCATCTTAGAAAGCCTATCCGCTTCCATCATATCTCTATTATGCCTATTTTTGTAACTTTCAACCATCTTTCGTACGCCCGTTCGGTGGTCGGCTGAAAAACGCTCTAAAAGCAAGGGTAAATCATCTACCCCTGCACGTTCTAGCATCAGTTTTATATCGGCAATTTTCACGTGAAACATCACCCCAATAACCATTATATCATAAAAAATAAGGACGCACAATGTGCGACCTTACATAAGTTAAATACTATCCAAGCGTTTTCAATCTATTTTCTGCCCACATCTGAACAGGAAACAGTACAAAGTATGCAATGCCGATTGCGTATATCATAGGTAATATGCTAATCATTAAGTTGAGGATAAAAAGTTCATTTCCGTAATCCGCAAGCCAAGATGGTAGAACGCCCGCAACTAATGCGACCAAAAATGCAACCGCACCAGTAGCGATAGCCACTTTCATATTACCTTTAACAGCCAGCACAAATCCTTCTAGCTCATCTTTTGAAAACTGATGTGCTTTCTTGAAACTACCAGAAAAATATACTCTTAATAACTTAGCATTGCCAGAAAGTTGCGAAAAAACCACCAAAGGAATTAGGACAAAGGCAAGCGAAGGAACATCTATCAGTACAAGAATATCCGAAAAAGCCGAGGAATTCAAGGCTCCATTAAAAAGAAGCCCAACCAAAACCAACATTACAGAACCAATCAACATCAACATAATCACAAAACCTCTTTTCTTTCCAAAACACTCCTAAGCTTACCATTGATGATAAGCTTAGGAGTGCAAAATTGGCGTATATCTCACTACTTTCAACGAAAATCGTAGATAATTACCATGGTTCTATTTGGTGTGATTACATAGTCATTAAAATTCTGCCAACTAAATGTGCCTGCATAAGGAACTACTAAAAATGGCAAATCACCTATTTCCGTTTGTAGAATACCTAAATCATGTGCCGTTACCGACAACAAAGACAAGAATACGAAGTCATTCATGTGGTAGAAGTCTTCAAACCCCTTTCTGATGTCCTCCAAGTAACCAGATGGAACATTAGATAGATATTCACTTAATAGACTTGCAAGAAAGACTAAATCTTCCATGTAGTCCTCAATTGGTCGCCCAGATTCATTAAGCATCTCAAGTAGCTCTGGTATTGCATACTCTGGCACTTCCATGACGGGTTCTGCTTCCAACATCACTTGCAAAAACTCATCTTGATTTTGTGCGTAAAACAATGGATGTAAAGTAAAATTACCACTGACATATTCTTCACTTTCACAAGCCATTAAGGGTAAAGCGAAGAAAGTCATCAATGCAAGCAACAGCCAATTTCGTTTAGAAATATTCACTTAATGTCACCTCCGCCATACATGAATTAACAAAGACAATTGCCTAGCCAATCACATAATCTATCACACCACAATATCCAGCACCTATCAGAATGGACAGGGTCATTAGGTCTACCAGCTCCTGGACCACCATCACAAACCATATCCTGCCAAAAAGGTGAAAAAGTAAATCCATACTCTTGCTCCACAGCAAGAGTATAATTACCCTCGTTTTCCAATTGGTAAGATGCAGTATCTGCGAACATTGTAACAGCACCAACAGAAACGACCAAAGTTAGCATAAGGGCTAACATGCTTACAAATTTCTTTTTCACAAATATTACCTCCTAAAAATAGTTTGTGGGTCGGTGTCAAAAAGATGCTCGGTCGACCTTACATATTAGCGAAATTCTGCACCAATCCCAGTTGATATGTACAGGAAGAACTTCCAATATCATTTTATCAAAGATAATGTCACCTGTCAAGAGTTTTTTGAAATTTTATCCAAACATTTAACTACATGTTAAAATCTATAAAATTGACTAACTCATAATTTATATGTATTGTGGAATAGTAATGTACAAGTTAAATTTTATGAGGTGAGGGATATGACAAAGAAAAAAATTAGCCCTTTGCGGGCTACGAAAATTTTGGTTATAGCGGCTCTAGGGCTTTTGGCTTTGGTGTTCGCATTGCCTGTGGCACAGACGGTTTTTGGGGCAGAAAAGATGCTACCAATCTACTCCGTAGAAACACCAGAAAAGGTGGTTGCCATCACATTTGATGCCGCTTGGGGAGCAGAGGACACAGACATACTTATCGAAATTTTGGCAGAATACGATTGCCGTGCAACATTTTTCATCTGCGGATATTGGGTCACAAAATACCCAGATGCAGTGAAAAAATTCCATGAAGCGGGGCATGACATTGCAAACCACGGCGACACACACGCCCATGTGGCAAGCCTAAACTTTCAACAGAATGTAGAGGAGATTGCCGCCGCCCACACCCGTGTTTTGGGGCTGTTGGGCATAGAAATGGACTTGTACCGCCCGCCTTATGGAGAGTATAACAACACAGTACTGGAAGCCGCCAAATCTTTGAATTATCACACAATTCAATGGGATGTAGACAGTTTAGATTGGAAGCGACCAACGCCAGAAGCCATGACGGAGCGGGTTATCAACCACAAATCTTTGCAAAATGGCTCAATTTTGCTGTTTCATAATGACATACCAGAAACACCCATAGCCCTACGAAAAATCTTAGCAGAGTTGAAGAACAAAGGTTACGGTTTCGTGCCTGTTTCAGAGCTTATTCACCGTGGGGAATATAAGTTAGACCACGCAGGAAGGCAGATACCACTATCCCAGTAAAATGGGCGGGGTCAGGTTTCGGCAAAAACAGCCGAAACTTATTGCACCCCACCCTACATAAGTTTATGATGTCCCCCAAATTTCTTCATGCCATCTGGTGAAGGTTTGGGGGTCGCTTGCGTCCATTAAAAAGCCTTGCTCTAGCTGGCTTGCTGGTATTGGACGGCTAAAATAAAAGCCCTGTAAATATTCCGCACCCATTCTTGATAAAATGCGGGCTTGTTCTAGAGTTTCCACGCCTTCCACGCAAACCACATAATTCATAATGTGGGCAAGATTAATTAATGTGTTCAAAAAGTTTTCACTGGTTTTGTCGGTTTCTTTGTCAGTCACAAAACTTCGGTCAATTTTAAGTTTGCAAATGGGCAAATGACGCAAATGCCCTAAGCTGGAGTATCCCGTTCCGAAATCATCTAGGGCTATACGTGTGCCAAGCTGTCGTAAGTCCTCCAAAACGCTTTCGCCACTTTGGGAAGACATTACAACACTTTCCTCTGTTAGCTCCAGATAAATATTTGATAGAGAAAGGCTATTGTTTTGCATAATTTCCAGCACTTCCTTAGCCACATTGCCACTGGAAGCCCTCTGCGGTGACATATTGATGTTTATTGTAAACTCCTCATTTTGTGTAAGTTTTTTCCAAATGGCACATTGGACAGCGGCGGTTCTAAACACCCAAGTTTCTACAAGATGAAAAACGCCTAGGTTTTGCAGGGCTGGTATCACATCTGCTGGGGAAACTATTTGCCCGTCTGCGTTACGCCAACGTAACAATGCCTCTGCACCCACAAACATATTGTGGGCAACCGAGAAAATAGGTTGATAAAACACCTCAAAACATACAAATCCAGCATCAACGCTGGATAGTAGGGCGGCTTCTAGAAAAATCCGCTTGGCATGGGCTTCTCTGTAATCCTCTACATAAAACCTTACTGCATCTTTTTGTTCTTTGGCTTTTGTAAGTGCCATTTCTGCGTTCATCAAAATGTCTGTAGGTTCTTCCCCTGCCACAAAGTCGGCAACACCAATAGATACAGTCATTTTTATAAATGCGTCACCAAACAAAATGCCACCACTGGTTATTTTTGGTATTGTTTCGCAAAGCCACTTGGCATGGTCTTTTTCCTGTCCACAACTAGAAATTGCAAAGAGGTTGTTTCCGAAGTGATATAAAAACTCCGTATCACGTATCAACCCAGATAGTATATTTCCAAACTCTGACATAATCCTATCGCCTACACTTAAGCCGTGGATGGAATTTATGGCAGAAAAGTTATCAATATCAATTAGGATAATAAAACCGCCTTTTCCACCAAAATTACTTGTATCTTCCGACATGACTTGATAACCACGCTGTAAAAATACAAGGCGGTTAGGCAACCCGCTCATTTTGTTGGCTTTTCCAGTTTCCTGTGTATACTCTCTAAAATTAGCCATTTCGTCTAGATTTATAATCGAACCCACAATAATCCGAGTGCCTGCTATTTCCGTGGTAGAGGTTTTGCCGAGCATCGCCACCCAGATATAGGTGTTGTTATCTACAATAATTCGTACTTCCGTTCTAAACTCATCACTTTCTCCAGATATTACTTTTTCGATGGACGATATAAAGGTCGGGCGGTCGCTGGGTACAATGTGATTTAACCATGTATCTCTGCCATTCTTAAATTTGCGGGAAGGTATCTTTAACAGGTCAAAAACTTCTGACGAAAATTCGTATACATCTTTTGTAAGGTCAAAAACAAATGTGCAGGCAACAGTTCCGTTGATTATCAGCTCGTTAAGCTCGTAGCGACGCATATCATCTGTAATATCTGTTATTGAGCCAGCGAGTAAGGTTGACTTTCCGCCATCTTCCCGCTGACTTTTGCCACGCAAATGTAACCAGCGTACACAATGTGCAGCATGGTCTATAATTCGTATTTTAATATCCAAAAAATCTACTTCGCCTATTTTTATCTGATTAAAAACCTCAAGGGTTTCTTGTTTTGTGTCATTGTCCATTATTATGGAGGAGAGCCATTCTATTCCGTCTTCCATCACAGTGTCATCTAAGGCAAGATGCTGAGCAAAAGCTTCGTTGAATGTAAAAGTGTCAGCCACAAAGTCGTAAATATAGGTAAACTTTACTGCCCCTTCTAAAATTAGAATGCTTATTTTATCGCTTTTTTTCACTTTGTCACTCCCCCTATAAATTCCACTTGCAAAAAATGCTAACCCGATGTATAATTATCCTCAGTATACACTAAACACGCTATCTTTTCAATAGTCAATTTAAGGGGGTACATATGAACAGAAAAGTTTTGGTTGTTGATGACGAAAAAAATATTGTAGATATTGTGGCGTTTAACCTGCACAAAGAAGGGTATGAGGTTGTGGTTGCCCGTGATGGGGAAGCCGCCTTGTTGGCTTTTGAGCAAGAAGCCCCAGACCTGGTGCTTTTGGACATTATGATGCCAAAAATGGATGGTTTTGAAGCCTGTAAAAAAATTAGAGAGCGTTCCCAAGTACCGATTATTATGCTTACGGCCCGTGCGGAAGAAGTGGACAAAGTGCTTGGTTTGGAGCTTGGTGCGGATGATTATGTTGTCAAACCCTTTGGGGTTAGGGAGCTTTTGGCAAGGGTGAAAGCCAATTTACGCCGTAAAGATACGCCAGACGAACCTGAAAAAGAAGCACCCCAAAGCCTGTTGGAATTTGGTGAAATTGTTATTGATACGGCACGTTATGAGGTGCGTCGTGGAGATGAACCTATAGACCTTACCCATCGTGAATATGAGCTTACAAAATATTTAGCCACCCATGACGGACAAGTTTTTTCTCGTGAACAATTATTGGAGCGGGTTTGGGGTTATGAGTACTTTGGGGATGTCCGCACGGTTGATGTCACCATCCGACGCTTACGTTCCAAGCTAGAGGAAAACCCAGAAAGCCCCAAATATATTCTGACCCGCCGTGGCGTTGGGTATTATTTTAAGTCATAGGGCGGATTTTGTATGAGTATTCGTTGGAAGCTGGTAATAATCAGTGTGGCGTTGGTTTTTATAGTGATGGTGGCAATCGGCACTTTTATTTTGTATGCCCTTAGACTTGATGCGGAAAACACCGCAAGATTAGAGCTGTCCCATTGGGCAGACCACCTACGCATAACAGTTATAGACGACGCCTTCACCTTTGCCACCGACCAAGATGATTTAGAAGATAGGATTATAAACAATTTTGAGCCATTGGTTACACAACGTTTCCCTGCAGGTATGGAAGCCTTTGTTATCACGGCAATCGGACCTCCTCTAACTTTGGACACCAATGCCCAGCCTCGTGGACATTATGCAAGCATTACCCGAAGTGTCATAACTGCCGCACTTGCTGGTAACACCCAATTTGACACAGCAAGAAGTTATCCAAATCCCTTTGGGGAGATGGTTTCTTGGTTTGAATATGCAGAACCCGTTTTTTTAACCAACTACGAATATCCCGATTTTGTGGTATACCTTCGTATGTCTGCCGACGAATTTTTTGATGGCTTGGATACCACAAGGAACATTATCGTACTTAGCTCCGCCATGGCACTGGGTGCAGCCACCCTACTTGCCATTGTTTTTTCTGTGCCATTGACAAAAAACCTCTTTCATCTTAACAGCGAGATTAAAAACTTTAAGGTGGTGGCAGGCGAGGCTACCAAAATCGAATTAAAAGGGGCAAATGATGAAGTTGGAGATTTGGCAGAAAGCTTTAATACCATGAGTCACCAGTTGCGTCAAGGTATGATAGAAATGACTAACGAAAAAAACAAAATGGAAATTATTATGTACAACATGACGGATGGGGTTCTTGCTTATGATGCTAGGGGTATGATTATACATAGCAACCACGCTTGTGAAGAACTACTTGCCATTGAAAGACTTGTGGAAATGTCCATGGAAGAACTTTTTGCCATGCTGGATATTGTGATACCTGAAGAAGGCATTAGTAGCATGGAAGACATAACCATAAGCCGTGGGGAAAAGTTTTTGAACGCCAGTTTTAACGCCCATAAAAATGCCAAAGGTGAAATCCAAGGGCTTATTATCGTTTTACAGGACATTACCCGCCATATGCGTCTGGACAATATGCGTAAAGAATTCGTTGCCAACGTGTCCCACGAATTGCGGACACCTCTTACCACCATTAAAAGCTATGCGGAAACCCTAATGGACGGTGCGGCAGAAAATCCAGACCTGCGTAATGAGTTTTTAAGTGTCATTGACAGCGAAAGTGACCGCATGGCGGTGATAATCAAAGATTTGTTGGAATTGTCCCGCTTTGATGATAAGCGTATGGAGTTTGACATGGAGTTGCGGGACATGGTGCAACTGCTTATTAAAAACCTTCACAGCCACGCCATAACTGCGGAGAAACAAGGCAAAACCATCACCTTCCACAGCGACATTGCAAGGGCAGATATTATGATGGATTCGGCACGAATTGACCAAGTTATAAACAACATTGTGTCCAATGCCTTGCGTTATAGCCATGAAGGCGCACAAATCCAAGTAGAGTTGCAACAACGTGGCTTGTTTTACATGGTTTACATACACGACGACGGCATCGGCATACCAAAGGAAGATTTGCGAATGATTTTTGAACGCTTTTACAGGGTAGACAAAGCGAGAAGCAGAGAGCTTGGTGGCACAGGGCTAGGTTTGTCAATTGCCCGAGAAATAATGGAAGGGCATGGCGGAAGAATTCACGCTAGTAGCGAACTGGGTGTTGGCACCACCATGACCTTACGTTTCCCAAAACCATAGCATCAATTGTAGGGGCAAGCATTGCCTGCCCCATTTCTGGCATGAAGTTGTCATACAGCTTACCTAATTTATATTAACAAACAATTGCCCCATATCGCCACCAACGTCCCAGTAAATGAGATACCAGCCTTGTGAAGTAAACTTATATCCTCCTAGAACAGATTGGTATTCATCCCATCTAACATTTTCCAGTAAAACACTGGGGTTATGCAGCACCATATAATCCTCAATTCCACGATATAACGGCACAATGTACACAACAAAATCACCTACAAACCCATCTTGTTGCCACACTTCGATAATAGAACCAACATCCACGCTTATAAAGTGAATTTCGTCCCCTTCAAAACCTTGGCTTTGTAACACATGGTATCTTAGGTCTTGGACAGGTATGCCATCAACATTCAGAATAAGGGATTGCGGAATGTGTAGGGGGCTTGGGCGTCCGCCAGACATAACCAAAGACACCACGACCACCACACCAATCAAAGCCACAAGCCCAACCGCCCTAAGTAGCGACGAAAGTCTTTCTTTTCTTTTATCTTCATCCGTTCTAACCCAAGACTTCACGGTTCCACCTCTTTTTTTGTATAGGGTAATGCACTGTTTTTGAATATATATGTGATACTTCCAAAGCTTCTTTCGCACACTTAAGATTTACCATTCATTTATTTTCATTATATAATTTGCTTTCGGTAAGGCGTACTAAGCAAGTACAGATTACAAAGATATAAATATCATATTTTTTGTGTGTTTTTTAATATAGGCTTCATATCATCAGGCGGGGATGCCGTAAAGGTTTTGCTTGATAAAGATGCCAAAACCCCCGTAAGTTTAGGGAAGACTAGCTTGTGGGCATGTAACATTTGTCGCCCCGCCCCTTTCCCGCCATATTTTGTATCACCCAACAAGGGATGATTGATACTTTGCAAATGAACCCTAATTTGGTGGCTTCGTCCTGTGTGTAAATGAATTTCCAACACAGTCGCATCCCTTGTGTATTCATAGTACAGCGGAATTATTTGGGTGTGGGCAATCTTACCATCCCCTTCCGTAATTTTGGCGACATTTCGTGTTTTATCCTTGGTGTGGTTGCCCCGCAGGGTCATTTCCTTGTCAATCCTGCCGTGTGCGATACCGATATAAACTTTCTGTATTTTTCGGTCGTGTATAAGTTTTGACAAAGCTTGTGCTGCTGGTAGGGTTTTGGCACAAATCGTAATACCTGTAGTATTTTTATCCAAGCGGTTTACCGTTACAGGCTGAAAGTCCCCCTCCCCACGCAACCGACCCACCAGAGAATCCCCCCCTAAACTGTCAGGCTGTGCGGACAGGTTGGCTGGTTTGTTTAGTAAGATAACATGGTCGTCCTCGAAAATCACATCAACTTCACCAGCGGGAAATTCATGCACAGGTGCTGCAAATTTGTCAATGGTTTCTTGGGACACAAAAAACCTTACCACATCACCTACAACCAGCAAATGTGAGCCGTCCGCCTTTTTCCCGTTCAAAGTAATGCTTTTCTTACGCAAAAGCTTTTGCACAAAGGACTTGGGTGGCTTTCCAAGATGCCTATGTATAAATTTGTCCAGCCTCTGTTCTGCTTGGTTTGTATTAATCACAATCTCCTGCATCTAAAACTCCGAGGTGCAAGCGGGGCAACGGGTTGCCTTTTCGTTTACAGCCGTTAAGCAACGAGGACAAAGTCTTTCAGGGGCTTCTGGTGCTTTTACCGCATCTTTCTTCACATATTTTGTTAGCCTGTTCATAATTCGCACAAATATAAAAATTATTAATGTCATTATTAAAAAGTTTATAGCAGAGGTTAAAAACGAGCCGTAAGCAACATCCGCCCCCGCCACATTAAGGTGCAGATTATCAAAGTTTGTGTTTGCGAAAATACCCAAAAGAGGTGATATTATGTCATCAGTAAAAGAAGTTATAAGCCCTTGGAAGGATGCACCAATCAAGACACCTATTGCCATGGACATCATATTACCTTTTAGGGCAAATTCCTTAAATTCATAAAAAAACTTCTTAATCATTTCTGCTCCTTTTTGCCGTTCTTCGTGCCAGAAAATCCCCACCAATTAGTCTCGCCTTTACGAAACATGATGAACCCAGCCCTTTTCAGTACATTTTCTGACTTTGCATTATCCTTTTCGGTTTCCGCAGTAACCATACTTACACCTTCTTGCTCTAAAGCCCATTTTGCCAAGCCTTTGATGGCTTCGGTCATATAGCCTTGCCCTTCAAAACAGGTATTTAGCCCATACCCAATTTCTACCGTACGCCCGAAGTCTGGTGGGTTTTTGAACGCACACGAACCCACCACAACACGGTCAGCACGACGAATAATAAGCCAAAAGGCATGGAACAACCAATTTTGCTGGTCTGCATCGGCTCTCATTGCCTGTTTTTGTACAATGTGAGAAATAGAACCCGCAGATTTTGTGTGACAATTCAACTGTCTTTCCAATGCGGGGGTGTCATTAACCCACAACCCCATTTGTTGAGAAGTTAAGGGGATAATTTCTAATCTCTCTGTGGTAATCATTTGTTATCACCGCTATTTAACCAATGCAAATATGCACTAATAAAATTGTCCAAAGCCCCGTCCATGACGGCATTTACATTGCCCGCCTCAGCGTTTGTGCGGTGGTCTTTAACAAGGTTGTATGGGTGAAAAGTGTATGTGCGTATTTGGCTGGAAAAACCGATGTCTTTCACTTCCCCCCGCAATTGGGTAATTTTGTCGCTTTGCTCCTGCATTTTAATCTCCAAAAGCTTGGCACGTAGCATCTTCATTGCCGCATCACGGTTTTTGTGCTGGCTACGCTCGTTTTGGCATTGTACGACGATGCCCGTGGGCATATGGGTTATACGTATTGCGCTGTCAGTTTTGTTTACGTGCTGACCGCCAGCTCCACTCGCCCTATAAGTGTCCACACGCAAATCTTCTGGGTTTATGTCGACCTGTTTATCGTCTTCCACTTCTGGCAAAATGGAGCAGGATGCAAAGCTGGTATGCCGTTTGCCTGCCGTGTCAAAGGGGGACAGGCGTATAAGACGGTGAACCCCTGCTTCACCTTTAAGATAACCATAGGCGGCAGGACCGATAATTTCAAGGGTGGCAGACTTTATACCCGCCTCATCCCCGTCTAAATAGTCTAGTAGATTGGCTTCGTAACCCTTAGCTTCTGCCCAACGGGTGTACATTCTCAAAAGCATGGCAACCCAGTCGCAAGCTTCTGTACCTCCAGCCCCAGCGTGGAGGGATAGGATGCAGTTGTTTTGGTCGTATTCGCCACTTAACAAGATGGAGGTAGAGAAGCCCTCGAAATCAGCAGTAAAGCCTTCCGCCACTTCCTTGATTTCGGGCAACAATCCCTCATCGCCCTCCTCCTGTGCAAGCTCAATCAAAACAAGGGCTTCCTCAAAAGCCCGCTCCATTTTACGGAAGTTTTCAGCCTTAAAGTTTATCGCTTTAACCTCTTTTAACACCCCTTGGGCGGCATTGCTGTCCTCCCAAAAATCTGGTTCATAGGTTTTCTGTGTAAGTTCTTTTGCTTGTGCTTCCAAACCATCAATGTCAAAGAGATTTCCCCATCTCTTTAAGTTTTGCATCATAAGGCGTAAGTTGTGCCTTTATCTGCTCAATCATAAACTTCACATCCTTTTTAGGATTATAGATTTCTAAGCTGTCTTGCGTTTCATCTTACCCATAACTTTACTTGTAATTACCGCAACAGGGTATGCAAGCCATGATATAATCCATGACCCCCAAATAAGACTGGCGGAAATAAGTATTACAGAAAGGGAGTGGTATATAATGTCAACAATGGCATCTTCTGCAAACTTGTACTTTCGTATTGTTTTATATACCTTAATGGCACTAATAAGAATCCATGAAACAGGGAAGGCTATCCAACCTCCGACCAGAATTTCTACCACAATTCCTGCTAACAGTATACTCACGGAAATCACCGAGAAACGTACTTGCTCTTTGTCTTTTCGGTTTCGTAAAACAGGCCATATTATCGTAAACACCACGAATACAATTGGACCCGCCAGCCAAGATGAGTGCATTTGTCCTTGCATTATCCCAATAAGTAGCATAATGGTAGTTATACCAACATACAGTGCATACTCTACTGCACCTTCTAAATCATTGCCAGCACCCTTTGCACCACGCTTTATATCTAACACATCTTTAATTGTACAAACAGACCACGCAAACATAAAAAGCATCCATGAGAAAGGCCACCAACGATGTATGTTCGTTAGACCAATCGCATCCCCGTCAAAAGCCAACTGTATGTCTTCTCCTATCGTTTCTGATGAATTCACAAGAACAATCCCCACTATCATAAATGCAGAAAACAGTACTGTCGCTATTGTAAAGGCATAGTCCTCAAAGTCCCACTTTTTGGTTTCTCTCTCATTTTGTTTGTTCATGTAGCCCCCTCAGCTTCTCGCTCCAATCACAAATCCTTTATATATCGCAGTTGTTTGACATCTGTTGTATACTGACTTGGCTTCTCTGCACCATCTTGGACATATCCTGATTTCTCATAAAAACCCCTAGCCCCGTGATTGCCATTTAATACCCACAAGAAAATCTTAGAATAGTTATTTTCGATGGCATATTTGCAAACAAATTCCTCTAGTATACGACCATATCCTTTTCCCAGCATAAGAGGGTCAACAAAAATCCGCTCCATCTCTAATGTTCCAATTTCCTCCCTACAAGGGGAAAGGAATAAAAATCCACGAATTACTCCATCGTCAAAAACAAAACCTACACGCCCATCCTGTCCCGTATCTTCCGTAAAACGTACTGTGCGTGATACTACATTATTGACAACAAACAAATATTCGTCTGGCATAATGCCACGATAGACGGTACGCTGGGCAAAAACGTGGATTTCTGCCACACGGGGAATATCCGCCAAAGTCATGGGTCTAATCATAATTTCAACCCCCTAACGTTTAACCGCCACAGCAGACTTTATACTTTTTACCACTGCCACAGGTGCAAGGGTCATTACGCCCAACCTTGCTTTCTGTACGCTTTGCGGGGGCTTTTACAGCAGTTGCATCCATGTTGGTAAATTGTGCCTGTGCCACCTGTTGCCTGCGTAGGGGCTGGGTGGCGAGGGTGACGTTAAACAAAGCCCGCACAGTGTCCAGTTGGATATTGCGACTCAATTCGTCAAACATATCATAGGACAAGAAGCGGTATTCCGTCAGCGGGTCACGTTGTCCAAAGGATTGTAGGGATACACCTTGACGCATCTGGTCCATGTCATCAATATGCCCCATCCATTTTTGGTCTACAACCTGCAACATGATAATCCGCTCAATCTCTCTCATGTCAGGGTAGCCTTCTGGCTTAGAGTCATTGTGATTGGTTTCACGTTTGTTATACAAATCCATCGCTTCTTCATAAAGCTTGGATTTAAGGGCTTCTTTATCTTTGCCTTCCACTTGCTCCTCGTGGGGTGGCATACGTAGGGTTGTTGCTAAAAACGCATTTAATGCACCATTATCTAGTATGTTGGTTTCTTGGTCGATGTTGTTATCAACGGCACGCCCGATAACCTCTTTTAACATGGTTAAAATATGCTCTTTCATATCCTCGCCAGATAGGATTTTGAAGCGTTCGCCGTATATAATCTCTCTTTGCTCGTTCATCACATGGTCGTAGTCTAATAGGTGTTTACGGGCAGAAAAATGGTTGCCCTCCACTTTCTTTTGCGCACTTTCAATAACCCTTGACAATGCCTTACTGTCAATGGCTTCATCTTCTGGCATTTGTAGGGTGTTCATTATGGTTTTCATTCTGTCGCCACCAAAAAGACGCATCAAATCGTCTTCGGCAGAGATGAAGAAGCGAGATTCGCCAGGGTCGCCTTGTCGCCCAGCACGACCACGAAGCTGGTTGTCAATACGACGGGATTCGTGACGTTCTGTGCCGATTATTTTAAGACCACCAAGCTCCACAACACCTTCGCCAAGCTTAATGTCAGTACCACGACCAGCCATGTTGGTGGCAATGGTAACAGCTCCTTTTAAGCCAGCATCAGCAACAATTTCCGCTTCTTTTTCATGGTATTTTGCGTTAAGAACATTGTGTTTAATGCCCGCACGTTTCAAAACGGTGCTTAACAATTCCGATTTTTCAATACTGACAGTACCCACTAGGATAGGTTGACCCTTCTTGTGGGCTTCCGCAATTTCGTTTACAATGGCTTGGTATTTGCCTTGCACGCTTTTGTAAACAGAATCTGGCAAATCTACACGGGCAATGTTTCTGTTGGTGGGTATTGCTACCACGTCCATTTTATAAATATCCCTAAACTCGCCTTCTTCGGTAAGTGCTGTACCTGTCATACCGCATTTTTTGGTATACTTGTTAAAGAAGTTTTGGAAGGTGATGGTTGCAAGGGTTCTGGACTCTCTTTGAACCTTCACATTCTCTTTCGCCTCAATGGCTTGATGTAAACCGTCGGAATAGCGACGACCAGGCATCATACGCCCTGTAAATTCGTCAACAATAACAATTTCGCCATCCGTCACAACATAATCTTTGTCAAGTTGCATATTGTAATTGGCTTTTAACGCATTATTTACATGGTGCTGAATTTCCAAGTTATCAGGGTCGGAGAAGTTTTCGATTGCAAAAAAACGCTCGGCTTTTTCCGTACCTTCTTGTGTTAGGGTAACGGTTTTTTGCTTTTCATCCACAACGAAGTCGCCTTCTTCTTGTATTTCTTCACGTTGCAATGGGTTTAATGCCGCATCTTCATTCATAATACGACCCTTTTTTAGGGTCACAGCAAAACGCTGGGCAACCTTGTACAAATCCGTAGATTTGCCTGATGCACCAGAAATAATTAGCGGTGTTCTTGCCTCGTCAATCAAAATAGAGTCAATCTCGTCAATAATGGCGAAATTTAAGCCCCTTTGTACCATATCTTTGCCATAGACCACCATATTGTCACGAAGATAGTCAAAACCCAGCTCGTTGTTGGTGGCGTAGGTAATGTCGCATAGATAGGCTTCTCGGCGTTCTTCTGGTTTAAGTCCATGGTAAATAACGCCCACAGTCAAACCTAGAAAGCGGTGAATTTGCCCCATCCACTCTGCGTCACGCTTAGCAAGGTATTCGTTTACCGTTACTACATGTACGCCATCACCCGCCAAAGCATTAAGATATGCTGGCAGGGTAGATGTTAGAGTTTTTCCCTCACCTGTACGCATTTCTGAAATACGCCCTTGGTGCAACACAATCCCGCCCATTAGCTGGACAGGGTAATGCTCTTGCTCAAGCACACGCACAGCGGCTTCACGAACCACCGCATAGGCTTCTGGTAAAATGTCGTCAAGGGTTTCGCCCTTTGTCAGCCTGTCCTTAAATTCGGCAGTTTTTGCCGTCAAAGCTTCATCACTTAGCTCTTTCATGGTTGACCTAAAAGCTTCAATTTTCGCCACAATGGGCTTTAGCCGCCCAACTTCCTTTTCACTGTAACTTTTGAATATCTTATTAAAAACACCCATCAATTGCACCTCTTTATCTCACATTTGTGTTAATATCTTTTGTAAAAAAGCATCACCCCTAATTTTACCAGACTATAGGGGGTGTATGCAATAGTTTTTTAGAATTTCGTTAAAAAGCTTGTTTGAAAAAACACTTGACTATGCAACTTGGATGTGTTACACTTGGATATGTGGAAAGCGGGGTGTGTTGATGGACATAAAGATTGAATTGAAAATTTTGTCGGTTTTGGATGCTATACAAGGCGAACTTGTGGATATTAAGAGCGGACAAAAACTAACCAACCAGCGACTTGACAGGCTAGAAGAACGAATGAATAGCATGGAAGAACGTATATGTGGCGTAGATGCAAAAATGGATGGTATGCAAGAGCAACTTTCCCATTTAGATTCTGTGCTTATAGGCGTGATACACCACCAGAACGAAGATTTTGCCCTATTGAAAACCGTCAACAATAAGGTGGACAACCTTGCGGGCATCAGCCAAGCGCACGAAGAAAAATTAAGATTACTATAAACCGCTAGCCGAAAACATAGCTGGCGGTTTTTTATTGGTAGGGGCGGGTCCCGTCAAAACCGTTATTGCCCGTCCCATGTTTGCTGGCACTAATGAATTGGTTTGGACAATAGTGCAAACCAAACTGGGACGGGCAATGCCCGCCCCTACCAAAAAACGCCCTTGTCGTAGAAGGGCGTTCAAATTCTGTCCATAATGTGAAGGTTTGAAGTTAGACTTTTTTAGGGTCATGCTTTCCTGAGGTTTTGTCGAGGGTTTTTTCAGCTAAGTCCTTTAGGTCATATAAGGCTTGGACATTTTCACCACCTAAATCTTCTTCAATGGTGATAAGTCTTGTAATGGAGTTAAATATTAACTCCCATGCGTCTGTTCGTATCATTCTACGATAGTCGATGTTGCTGTTTGTGTTCTGGTTTTTCATAAAACCAACTCCTTCTAGGTTAAATTTTGGTGTTGCAAACCAGACCTAGATGAGTTATAATCATCTTAGGTCGTTTATTATGCGACTGGTGGCACGTAGGGTGGGAGACCCATTCAAAAAATCACCCGCCCTACGTGGTCTTTTTGTTTTTCTGTATAAAAACGTTACTCCAAAGGAGAAACCAGTCACTGACACAATTATACAATATCCACTAAACCTTGTCAAGAAGTTTTTAACACTAAATAAAAAAACCGCAGACAAATTTACCTGCGGTTTTTATTATGGTAATATTAATTATCTTTCAGCAGCAGCAATTGCAGCTTCTGTAGCTTCAATGATAGCAAGAGCTGTGTAAGTTGCACCAGCTGTAGCAGCAACGCCAGCCGTGCCATTGTTTGCAACGATGGCTTGTTGCATGGCATTGGTCATGTTAACGAAAATCTGCGTTTCACCATGAGAAACAATGGTTAAACCAGTGATGTTGTTGTCATCAACAGTGATTTCTACCACAAGCGGAGTTGGGGATAGACCACCATCATTGTCTGGTCTGTGTGAGTAAGTGTCGTTAGAAGTACCTCTAAAGGAACCTGGGTTAAATCTACCAGCAGCAACTGGTGGAGTTACTTCAGCTGGCGGGGTTGTGTCGCCTGCTGTTGGTGGTGCTGGGTCGTCAGCTGGCTCATCTTCGTCAGCATCAACGTCTTCATCAATGTCTTCATAGCCATTTTCGTCAATGTCTTCATCAAGTTCTGGAGCTACAAAGCCAACTCTGTCCAAAACAGCTTGCACAGCTTCGATAACGGCATTTGAAGTATGGGTTGCACCATTGCTTGTGTCGATACCTTCAACGGATTGTTGGGCAACGATTTGGTCAACAATGCTTGGGTGCATGAAGCTAACAAACATTTCAGTTTCTCTGTTAAAATCAACTTCGATGCGGTCAATACGCTCGTTATTTGCTGTAAAGTGAACTTGTACAGCAATTGGTTGGTTACCACGTGCGTCCATATCATTGCCACGTGGAGATGGCTCGTAAGCCCAACCAGTAACAACTTCAACATTTTCGCCAAGACCAAAGGAAGGAACCCAGTCAGCAGCATCTGGAATTTCTGGCACATAAATTTCGCCAACTTCCATGCCTAAACGCTCAAGAACTTCGTTTACGGCAATCAAGAAAGCATTAGCAGATACGGTTGCACCAGAACCAGCGGTTACAATGCCATCAGTCCCTTGACGGTCGATAACATCTTGTACGATTTGACGGTTTGGACCGTAAATCATGCTAATAAATGCTGGAGTCTCTGCATTCCAGTCAACATCAATGTCAACAATGCGGTCGCCGTCCATGATAAGCTCTACACCAATCCAGTCGATGTAACCTGGGGCGGTTGCTCCCAAATCCGATGCTTCTGGCTCTGGCACAGGCCTAGAGCAAGCCGCAAATGCACCAATAGCAAAGGCTGCTATTAGCATTCCTAAAAGTTTCTTTTTCATTTTTGAACATCTCCTTTTTTATAACTTATATTGCTGATTGCAATTGGTATTATAACATGACTTTGTTAAATTGTAAAGACCTTTTGTCAAATTTCCCCACAAAATTTTAGGTAATTAGCATCAATGCCCCTAAATGAGCGGGATAGAAGGCATAAAAACCATATTGCAGAACGGGGTTTTTTGGACCAGACTTGCCGTTGTATGCCAAAACACACAAAACTGATACCATGGCAAACAGTGTTGCCTCCAACATGGGAAAATATAGTATCATCATTCCCACAGCCACCACCACAGCCGACCAAAGCTTTGTGTTTCTGCCAATTGCATAAATCGCAAATATGAATAATACGCCAAAAGCACCATAGTCAGTGGTAAGCAGGCTTGCAACCGCCATGGAAGGCAACACCAAAAGCCAG
>Ga0136643_10000499_pt1 | contig 43454 bp, 42 predicted proteins | sample TergutLab28metaG_FD_96883 | JGI IMG/M metagenome (GOLD analysis project Ga0136643, IMG submission 96883) | Labiotermes labralis P1 segment gut microbial communities from Petit-Saut dam, French Guiana - Lab288 P1 (version 3) (version 3) | ecosystem: Host-associated > Arthropoda: Insects >...
ATTTGTACTTGACCGCGGCTGTGGGTTCGGCTTTTTCTTAGCATTTTATCAGCTCCCTTCGACCTTAGTATATCATTAAACCCTGTAAACGCATAGCGCTTACAGGGTTTGTCTTCAGCCTGAGTCAGGGTATTCCCTGACTTAGGTTATTTTTTCATTACTATAAATTACAATATGAAGTCTACATTAAACGGCATCTCGGCGAATATGCGACCTATTTTTATAAGCTTATTCTAACATTTAATGCTATAGTTAGCTTAAACTTTACCTATCGCAAGTTGAGTAAATGCAAATGCTAGTGTAAAGTAAAACGCCGCCTCGGAAAAAGAGGCGGCGTGAATTGCATAAATAGTAATTATAAGCCCTAAGATGCTACAGCTCACAGCCCAGCATTAGAGTACGTGGCAGCTTTTATTATTCACCTTTTTAAACTGCAATGATTACGTTATTGTCTAAGTGGTGCGCCTACGTTGTCTCTAAAACTACCAGTGCAAATCTTAACTATATCAATTATCCAGCCGATACCAAACAATCCCGCTGTAAATATGTACAGTATTCCCTTTCCGATATTGCCCACATAAAAATGGTGCAATCCAAGAGCACCGCCAAAAATGCAAAGTAACAGTGCTGTTATTTTCTTTTTGTCGCTCGTATTTGTTACGTAATTAGTCATGCTTAACTTCCCCTTATTGATTATTCGGATTTTGTTTCATCTTGCTTAAATGCCTGACTATTGTATCATGGTATGAAAATAAAAACAATAACATTTTTTAGAAGTTATGATTTAGCCCACCATTTATCACTCTATGACAACATTATATCTTGATAGGATGGGCTAGGATATATTAAAAAAATATATCGCATGGGTCGCCTATGCCGATTTCTGGAAGAACCTTTTTAAGATAAATAAGTCAAGGATAATTTCCGTGACTTATTCAATGTTTTTTTGTCTTTTCTATCTTTACTACTCTCCTAAAATATGCTTGTACAATTATAAACTTAGCTCAAAAATCAATAATAGCCGACAACCTTAAAAATAAACAATGCAAATTCGGGCGATTTAGTAAAGTGGTTATACATCAACCTTTTCTTCCTTAAAATCCCTGCGCAAAAGCAGAACAGTGATACAAACAATAAAAGCGGCTGAAAAAATAATAAGCCATGCAAAATAGTGGAATCGTTCAAAAAGTATACCCGCAAGAAGAAAACCAATCCCACCTGCAAGCACAGGGAGTGCAGAAAAAAGCCCCATTACTTTTCCTATAAGATCTGGAGGTGTTATCTTCTGAATATAAGCGGACACCGGAATTGTAAGTAGGTATAAAGTCGAAAAATAAATTATGTCTGCAACTACTATAATCACATATGCTGCGAAGTACGGTATATCAAATAGCAGAACTGCCCCAATAGGCACCATCGCCAAGCCGAATACAGTAAAACTTAGGGGAACGCTTTTGATAGTCAGCTTTTCTCCTAAAAAACTAACTATCCCAAGACCAATAAATGCCCCTGCCCACGCAATTGCTCTGGCAATCCCTACATGTTCCATACCCATGCCCAAATGTCCTGTTATTATTACAGGAATACCCACCACTATTACTCCGCCGCCCATAATACCAGCAACAATGTCAATGGCAGCAAATCTCAGAAGTATAGGGCGTTCTTTTACTGCAAATTGAAATGCTTGGCTCATATCGTCTTTCACCATTTGTATTACGCTTTCACTCGACTGCTGTTTTTCATATGGAATTCGGATAAGTAAATCCATAATCGCTGTAACCGCAAAGCATATCGCACAAACAACTAATATGGGAAACAATCCAAACCCAGTATAAAGAATACCGGCCACGGCAGGCGCGGCTACATTGGAAATTGTGTCAACAGTACCCGTTGCTGTATTTGCCTTGATTAGTTTTTCTGATGGCACAATCACCGAAACACTGGCTTGTACCGCAGGCATATACATGCCTTGAATGGCGTTTAGAGCTAAAAGTTTTACTATAACAATAGGCACGATTGCCGCTGTAAATATAACACTCACTATAATATACAGCAAAATAATAGCTGTTACAGTTATATCAAGCCAAAACATAATCCTTCGTTTTTTAAGCCTGTCAGCCATAACGCCGCCAATCGGGGAAGTTATAATAAGCGGCAAGAAAGATACCCCCAAGACAACTCCGAATAAGGCAGGAGAGCCGCTAATATCCAATATATAAAGTGGCAGAGCAAAATTAAGCACTTGGTTACCGAATATTGAAATAAGCTGTCCTATTACGAGTAATGAAAAGTTCTTATTCCATAATTTTTTAGATGTTGATTCCATGTGATATCTCCCTACGAATATTTGTCCAAAATTTTCCTGGCATCTTCTTTTATAATATTTCGGATGCTTTCTGGCTCCAGCACCTCAATATGTTTTCCATAAGACAATAAAAAGCCATATACCCAATTATCTTCGGTGAGTGTTGCACTTACAATAAAACTTCCATCAGATTGCTTCTCTACTTCGTTTTCATTAAAATCGTCATATATTCGATATGTCATTTCAGGATCAATGCGAAGTTTTAGCGTTACCTCATGTTGTTCTTCCCGACTTTCTATGGGGTCACTTAATACGGTAAAAGAGCCTCGCAGGTCAAAGTGTTCACCTGTCACTACATGATTTTTAATGCGAGTTAATTTATATAAACGTACACCCTGCTTAGTTAGGCAGAAGCCTTTTAGATACCAAGATCTTGACTTAAACCAAAGTTGTATTGGTTCAATACGGCGAAAGGTTTTATTGCCGTAGCTGTTAAAATAGTCAAATTCAAGAACGCGCTGTTCCAATATTGCCGTTTTGAAGTCGCCCCAAGAATCGCTTTCCTGATGCCAGCCGGAAAAATCAACTTCTATCCAGTTTGTTGCAGTTTTATTGAATATCGCAGATAGCTTACGCAACACTTGAGCAGTATCGCTTGTTTTGATATTCGACAAGCCATGTAACGCTGATAAAATCTCATTTTGTTCCTGTTCGCTTAATATAGATTTGCTCAATACAAAATCAGGCAAAAGACCTATGCCCCCACCTTTGCCTTGCTTGGCGTATACAGGAACCCCTGCTAAGCTTAAAGTGTCTATATCACGGCAAATGGTGCGCCTAGAAACACCAAGCTGTTTGGCTAGTTCGCTAGCTGATACAAATTCTTTATGCAAGAGAATGTAAATTATTTCAAACAGTCTATTTATCTGCATTTATAATCACCTCGGTTGCATGGGCGAGCAGCTTCCCAAGGAAGCGACCAGCCTATACTTGTACTGTAAGCCTTTCCATACTTTCACTTTTAATTATTTCAAGCAAATAAGGCATACTTTCAGAATCAACATCAAATTGGAAGCAATTCACTGCACATTTTTGATAGTGATTTTTTCCTATTTGGAAGTCATATCCCATGCACCCAACCCAACATTTCTGTGGGTCAATAAATTTTTTACAATCATCAGCCTTGTCAATCTGGTTTGCTATAATTTCAGGTAAGCCGTTTAATACATTGGGGTAGGCTTCATGATTTTTACCATAAATGCGAATTGTTAGCTTTTCATTTCGAAGAAAGAAAATCAAGATAATCCCCGCAGCTGTTTTTATATTCGGCTGGTGATACGAAAGTTGAAGTCCAGTTGATTTTGTCACTTGAATTTTGGGCTTATAGTTATCTAGCAACAACATATCATGAACAGCCGTAACAAGCCCCTTGCAATCATCATCTACGGTCGTGAGAAAATCTTTAAATTGGTATTTTGCTCTTGGCATTTTGAAACCTCCGTAATTTTCATTTTTCAGATGCGTTCAATGTAACATCCAATGTTCCACGCGAAACGCCATTGACAATAATCGTAATTGAATGGGTTCCAGGATAATGCTTCCTTGTGCTTAAATCCGCAAAAGAGTGTTTCTTAATATAAGCTTTCTTTTCGTTTTCTTTCATTGAAACTTCCGAAATTTGAAATATCTTTCGATTTCTTTTCCCGTTAGACTTTACATAATCTACGCCATATTCCAATCTTATTTTCGTTGGCTCTTTTACATAAACCGTAAATGAGAAAGTTATATCATCTCCAATTGATATGGATGTTGTGCTCTGCGCAAAGTTTGTCACATCTATGGCTATGCTGTCATGGTATCCAAAAATAGCCAATACATCACGATTACCTTTTTTGAGTAATGTTCTGCATCCATGTTTTACAATCCAATTGGTAAACTCATTCTCACCGTACCAATCTTTTGCCAACTTTGTAACTAAATCGGGATGTGTTTTGGAAATGTCGTTTAGATTATTGGCAACGCTCTTTCGCACATATGGGGATGGGTCAGTCTTTAGTTGCTCTAATATCGGTAAAATCAGTGAGGGGTCTTGCTTAAACTTCGGTAATGATTGCGCCCACGGTAATTGCGGACGGCACCCTTCACTAGCAAGTCTACGCACATGTTCATTCTCATGCTTAGACCATTCATACATCTGCTGCATCATGCGTCCTTCATTATTTATGATGAATGGCCTAACGGCTGATTCCGAAGATGAATATAATGTATATCTTTCTAAAGCACCTATTGATATATCCCAATTTATTTTATCCTGCCCATACTCCTCAACAAACTCAGGAAAGACAACACCCATAAATTCATTAGCATGGTTTGCAACTACTTTATCAAGAACGTAAATTGCTTCCCTATAGTCGGTCGGTAAATAATGACCCAAGGTTACGCTGATTTTTCTAGTTCTATCATTTAACTCTAACTCATTCCATGTTTTGTCCATTGTTGACTCTAAAAACTCATCCACCCGAAATGAACTATGAACTGAGTGAATACCCAAAGCGAGCCTTCGAAGGGATTCTTGATTGTACATATCTTTCATTAATTCTGCCATGTGTACCTCCCTTGCACATCAATTTCTAAACAAACTCAAAAATAAGTTACCTTATCTTTTCATGTTCAGATAAATCTGTTCTCCACTGGGGTATTTCATCGCATGGGGCGTAATATTCATGGAGTTCTACGATTATGTCATCCTTTAAGGTGAAAAATGAAGTGACAAATCCAATCCAACTTTCGGACCTGTGGAAAGTAATTGTAACAACTTGGCCATTCTCAAGTTTATCAACTCTGTCAACTGTTGTTTTCCAATCTCCGTCACTCTCAACATTATAGTTAATTAAACTATCAGCATTTAATATCTCATTGGTGTCATGCAGATAAATTTTGGCGTCTGGATGGAAATATTCACGCAATGCAGTTCCGTTCCTCCTTGCTGTATACTCCCAATAATTTGTTAGAAACGTTGTTATATCCATACTAATACCACCTTTTAGAATAAATTTATTACGCCTGTATTTATAATTTATACTATACATCTTTCTTTTCCTTCATTTGAAAGGACTTGAGGTTCGATACATGGCAGCTTGTTTCTTAGGTGCGCAAAAGCTTGTGAATAGATTCTACGGGGTCTCGGAAGCGCTCTGCGATTTCTTCAACAGTAAAACCCTGTGCCTTTAAGCGTTTCGCTACCACATCTATAGCTTCGGAAACTTCAACTATGTGCTTGTCATAGTCATAAAAACGCATAACACGTTGTCCAAAATCATATTCGATAATGTCATGGATGAACTCAATTCCTTCAGCCGATTTTAACTTGGCTGCCCAATGATCCATATCGTCAACTTCAAAATAAAGCTGGACATTATTTGATTTTGTTTTCATTTCTAGTTTTACCCCGCTGGGTTGCTTAGCCAATCCTTCCCCGCTAACAAGTTTGTCATAATTAGTTAGAATACTAAGTCCAAGAAGGTTAAACCCACTTGCGAAAGTAACCATACCGCATACATGCTCACTAGAAGCAGGTGCATAGAAATCAACTCTTTGTTCCATCACCGTTTCATAAAAAAATTTTGACTTTTCCAAATCAGATACAGCAAGCATTATTCCCATCCATTTGATTTTGCTCATAATCATATCTCTTATCTTAAGTTATCAAATCCATTAAGTGATTTTTCTATCCGTCAAGTGTCGCAGTTTCTGTTATTCAATAGGAATATTTATTCCTATTGAATAACAGAAAGCAACGATTTGGCCAATGTACATATTCTCTTGACCAATCATAAAAGATATATGTCCATGAATATTCATAGGCTCATCAAACCAATTTATAGTTTAAGTTCCATCAAATGTTTCAAGGATTTTTTCTAGCTCGTTATCAAGCGCATTCAGCCTGTTTTCCAAACCTTGATTCGGTTTGTCATCAAGCGAACCCTCACTAAAATCCATCACTTTTGTGGTAGTTTTTGTTTTGGGTAAAAATATGCGATGCTTGCGCATGGCATATAGGCACATACCTCTTAATTGTGCTCTCAATCAAGTATACCAAGGTAACTGTGACAACAGTGTGTCACAGTAAAAAAATTATATTCAAGTTTTTTATATGATTAAATATGGAATGGAGATTAGGGTTTCAAGTTTATGCCTGTGGGAGACATCGTAGGCGGAGGTTGCCCTGGCCAATATCGATGAAATTGCGATTCATTTTTTATTTGTCATTTCCTCAAAGTGCCGTCCGTAGCAGGGCAAATCCCAATTGTCATTGACACTGACCTCACGGTGGTAACTCCAAACACCACACATTTCTGCTTGTTTTTCGTCATTTTTGCTAAAAAACTTATCTAAAAACTGTGTATATTGTCCAATATTCCGACCAATTGTCAAAAACATATTGAAATCGTCACCCCAAAGAGTTATACTTTTTGGATACACTAAATCCAATCTTAAACGTCCTAAAGACTGTGCCACGCTTTGTTCAAAGCCAGCAATACGTGTCTTGCTTTCGGGTGGGTTTAAAATGGATTTAATATCCACATATGAAATCACTACAATAAGGGGGATGGTTCTATGAATCCGGATCGTTTTGTAGCGTTTTGCAGGATTTTGGCGGAGAAGCCTGAGATAACTCGTGCCGAGCTTTCAAAAGAGCTCCGGCTACCCCAGATGCGAACAGATGAATTTCTTGAAGAGAGTTCATCTGCAGGCTATTTGGAAATAACGAAAGATCCTAAAGAAAATATGCGGCTGAGTGAAAAAGGCCGTGAGTTTTTGGACAAGTTTCGGGTTAAGAATGCTGTGATTTTGGCGGCGGAAATAGGCTCAAGGTATATCCAAATAGCCGCACAGACTCCCAAGGGACTGCTTGAAGTGTACGGCAAACCTTTAATCGAGCGGCAAATCGAGCAGCTACTCGATAAAGGCATAAGCGACATCATAATTGTTACAGGCTATAAGAAGGAAAAATTTGAATACCTCAAGGAAAAGTATGGCGTACGCCTTGTCTACAACTCCTCATATGCTTCAAAAAATAGTCTTGCCAGCCTCTACCGTATTTTGCAGTATTTGAATAGTACATATGTCATAGCACCCGACACTTGGACCACAAAGAACATCTTCAACTCCCATGAGTCTAGATCTTGGCATTCCTGCCTGCATTTTGACAGAGGCACTAAAGAATGGTGCGTAAGTTATTCAACAGATGATAGGATTAACTCCATAGAACTTGGCGGTTTCGACAGTAGGGCCTTGGTTGGGCCTGCCTATTTTTCCCCTGAATTCTCGGCTATGCTAAAGCCGCTTATAGTAGACTATTATTATCGTTCGGGAGCTGAGAAGTATTATTGGGAAATGGTTTTGAAAGAAAACCTAGACATATTGCCGATATATATGAATAAGCAGTCGGGCAATGTGTACGGCTTCGAAAGCTTGAAGGAGTTTAGTCTCTTTGAGCTTCCCGGTAAAGCGGATGAAAAAATAGCTGAAATCGTTTCAGAAGCTTGCAATGTTCCTAAGGGAACCGTTGTGGACATTCGACCGATAAAAGAGGGCATGACCAACAATTCTTTCATATTCTCATATGAGGGTACACGCTATATAGTGCGAACGCCTGGGGAAGGCACGAGCAGGCTAATTGATCGAAAAAAAGAATCGGTGGTCTATGAGGCCGTAATGCCGATTAGGATAAGCGACGATATAATATATATCGACCCAGGCAGCGGAATTAAGATAACGAAATTCTTTGAAAATGCAAAGAACTGTGACCCGTCGAACTTCGCAGGAGTTGCTTTGTGCATGAAGAGGCTACGTGAGTTCCACGATATGAATATTAAAGTAGAGCATACATTTGATGTCTTTGAGCGCTTAGAATTCTATGAAAGCTTATGGAACGGTGAAGATTCTTGCTACTACAATTATAAGGAAACGAAAGAGTGGGTATATGGGCTAAAGGATTATGTTGATAAAGTTCCCAAGCATTGGACTTTGGCACATATTGATTCCGTGGCTGATAATTTCTTGTTCATAAGAAAAGACGGAGTTCGTGATATACGCTTAATTGACTGGGAGTATGCAGGTATGCAGGATGCACATATTGATATCGCTATGTTTGCAATCTATGCAGGATACGACAGAGAGAGTGTGGACAGGCTAATCGACTGTTACTTTGTGGAAGGATGTCCTAGTGAGGTGCGGCTGAAAATTTATGCATACATTGCTATGTGCGGACTTCTATGGAGCAATTGGTGTGAGTACAAGCGTCATATGGGTGTAGAGTTCGGCGAATATACCTTGCGCCAATATCGCTATGCGAGGGATTATTGTAAAATCTTTGCGGGGGAGTATGAAATTGAGAAGGGTGATTTGAGATGAAAAAACTTCAGATAGACTGGACATCAATGATTGTACCGCTTATCGGGGTGTTGATTTTAGGCATTTTGTTTATGATGATCCCGGATCAGTCCACATTCGTACTTGATGGTATCAGGAATTTTTTAGGCAATGATATCGGGCTTTATTATATATTGATGGGCATATTCGCCTTTGGCGCAAGTATGTATATAGCCTTTTCCAAATATGGAAAGATTAAGCTTGGAAATGATACGGACAAGCCTCTCTACAGCCCGTTTGCGTGGGGAAGTATGGTCTTTACATCCACAATGGCTGCGGATATCCTTTTTTACTCCCTTATCGAATGGGCGCTGTATGCCGGTGAGCCCAGGGTTGCAGGGCTTGGAGATATGCAGGTTTGGGCGCCTACGTTCCCGCTGTTTCACTGGGGGCCTATTGCATGGAGCTTCTATATTGTCCTTGCGGCGGCTTTTGCATTCATGCTTCACGTTAGAAAGCGTAGAAAGCAGAAGTTCTCGGAAGCTTGCCGCCCCCTTTTAGGTGCCAAAGTTGACGGGCCTATAGGGAAAGTCATTGACCTTGTAGCAATTTTTGCATTAATCGCAGGGACGGCCACTACGTTTTCGCTGGCGACGCCGTTGTTGGCTGCGGCTTTGGCGGAAGTTGCAGGCATAAGCGTTACCTTTGTACTTACTATAAGTATCTTAATTTTGATTGCTATTGTTTACACCATTGCGGTGCTATCAGGCATGAAAGGAGTCTCAAAACTTGCTAACGCCTCAGTTTATATCTTTTTTGCGCTTTTATTTTACTTCTTATTCCTCGGTGGGGAGACTCGCTATATCTTAGAGACGGGCGTTGCTTCTATCGGCAACCTTGCTCAGAACTTTATTGTGCTCACTACTTGGACAGATCCGCTTAGGACGGACTCTTTCCCGCAAAACTGGACAACTTTCTATTGGGCGTACTGGATGGCGTGGTGTGTGGCGACTCCGTTTTTCATCGGCATGATAAGTAAAGGCAGGACGATAAAAAGCACTATCTTAGGCGCATATTTTTGGGGGCTTGCCGGGACTTTTACATCGTTTATCATACTCGGCAATTATGGCCTCGCCCAGCAGATGATACACGGGCTTGACTCTGTGGGTGCAATTTATGCGGGCGTTGATATGTATTATGTAATAATTGACATAGTAAGCTCATTGCCGCTGCCTGCTGTTGCACTTATACTCCTTGCGGTGAATATGGTTATATTCTACGCTTCCACATTCGATGCGCTGACCATGGTAGTTTCACGCTATTCCTATAAAGAACTCACAGCGGATGATATGCCAAGTAAAAAAGTGCGAACATATTGGGCTCTGCTTTTTATTCTGTTTCCGATTGCATTGATATTTGCGGAGAATTCCCTCTACAGCTTGCAGAGTGTGGCGATCATTGCGGCATTCCCGATAGGTATTGTCATTGTGACGATTGTGTTTAGCTTTTTCAAGGATGCGAAAGGGTATCTGGAGGAACGGAAGGGCCATAATGAGTGATGAGCTGCCGAAAAGGTAAGGTTATAGTCTTAATTATTACGACTGCGTGAAGGATATGCTTAAGTTGTTGGGTAGATAGGCGTAGAGGCGGACTACGTTCGCCTGCTTATGTTGTTCGGTGATACTAACCAAAAGAACAAACTCCACATAGGAGATAGGGATATCATGAGTAAAATTCTATTAATCCGCGAATACGGCGGCCTGGACTGCGGTATAGACTATGACAACTGGGAGGCACTTAAGCGCTTTACTTGTGCCTTCACAGGTCACAGACCACAGCAGTTTTCGTTTAAATTTAAGGAAGATGCTCCACAGGCCATAGAAATTAAGAGAAAACTAAGAGAGCAAATCGAGCAGGCCATAAATGACGGCTACACAATTTTTCTCTCAGGAGCAGCCCTTGGTATAGATACTTGGGCGGCTCTTTGCGTGCTTGAGCTAAAAAGTTATTATCCGTTTATAAGGCTAGAGCTTGTACTGCCTTGTCTTGGTCAAGAGAGCAGATGGAGTAAGCAGGCAAAAGAGACTTATGCGCACCTATTAGACCATGCAGACGCAGTGACAAGAACGTCGCGCAGATACTATTATGACGGCTGCATGAAAATAAGAAACGATCTTCTGGTAAGGCGTTCGAACAGGCTTATCGCCGTTTGGAACAAAAAGCCTTCTGGCACGGGCCAAACTGTCGGGATGGCCTATAGACAAGGACTTGATGTTGCCCTTATTGAGGTATGATGATATAGGCAACGCACTTGAAAATCCAAACATCTAACTTACTATTTTCAGTTATATATTGTAGAGAACCCCGCCATCCCTTTGAATATGAGCACTCTTCATGAATTACACACTATCTTAGATGTATGACTAGAATTAGCAATAGCACTGCCAAATCCTTCTATGCGTGCATATATTGGTAGAAAGTTAATTTGACGGAGGGATCATATGTTTTACTACGAAAGCAATGCAGAGACCGTGGAGGAGCCATTAGCAGAGGCGACGCACTACCAAATAGGCAAAAATCGACCCCGCTTTAGTATCACGGACCCAGTGGAGGCTGTATCTACGCCCTCCATGGGCCTTGACGGCTTGGCATATGGCTTTGACCCGGGCGCACTTAAAGAAAGTGTAGAAGATCTACCGTACACAAAAGAAACAACGATCGAAATAATATCATCGCCGCCAAAGTTAGATGTGACAGTGCCTGAAACAATGACGCTAGAAGCGGCCAATGTTGGAGGAATTATAAATAATCCGGGACACATGAGCAGCATGAGAGGGGAGCTTTCCAAAAAAATACTCCCATTCATAGACCGAGTGCTTAATGAGTATAACTATGCCCGAAGGCCGCTATCAGTCGAGTCCATCGACATGAGAAATCTTTGCGAGATTGTGGATAGGTCAATGCAGTGTGCGGCTCTTGAAATAGACGCTGTCAAAGACATAATGATGGAACCAAAAGGCGGGGCCTGGGATAGGCGGGATCTTTTGTACGGTGTTTTTGAAGAAGTTGTGATTAAGGAGATATCAAAGGGCAATAGGTAGGGGCTAAATTCCATATCCGCCCTGCCATAGCAAGTAGCGGACGCGCTTTGATAAGCGTCCCCTACTTGCCTTTTATAGCCAAATGATATATAATTATAAAACATATCATATAGTCGATAAACTTGAAAACCCAAAATATGTAAAACATAGATTTTTTTGCCGGTTGCCTTTGGCAGCTTGCTCTCCCTGCGTCGCCAACGGGCATACAGAGAGAGGCTTTGCTATACCCAAAAGTATTGTGAAGTGACCTTTTCTGCCGTCGGTCAAAGGCGAAAAAACGTGAGGCTGAGGTTCTCCCGAACGGGGAGCTATTAAACTCTGTTTGAAGTAAAACAAAGTTTTGCCGGATAGTTGGATTTTCAAGTGCATCGACTATAAGCTCGCAAAAGGAGGCATCATATGGCAGACTTACTCATCAAAAACATTGGAACACTAGCCACTGCCAAGGGTAACTCCCCCTTAAAAGGCGCAGACATGGGCAATACTACAATTTTGAACGATCTTTCCATCGGTATAGATAACGGCCTGATAAGCTACATAGGCCCCGAAAAAGATGCGCCAAAAGCATCTGAATGCTTGGACGCCGGTGCGAATCTCGTAACCCCCGGTCTAGTTGACGCACATACACATCTTGTTTTCGGCGGCTGGCGGCAGCACGAATTTGAGCTTAAGCTCTCAGGGGCTGCATATCTAGATATACTAAAAGCCGGCGGCGGTATACTCTCGACAGTAAAGCAAACCCGTAAATCCACCGAGGATGAACTATTTGAAAAAGCCAGAAAGCTAAGCCGTCAAATGGCCAAGTACGGAACAACCACAATTGAAGCTAAAAGCGGCTACGGCCTGAATTTAGAGGACGAGCTTAAACAGCTGCGTGTTGTTAAACGTCTGAATGAAGAAACCTCTCTCGACTTTGTCTCAACCTTCTTGGGTGCTCATGCAATACCTTCTGAGTATAAGGGTAATCCCGATAAATACATCGACTTTGTATGCGAAGAAGTTTTGCCCATTGTATCATCAGAGAATTTAGCCGAGTTTTGCGATATATTTTGTGAGAGCGGCGTTTTTGATGCAGAGCTGTCCGAGCGCCTTTTGCTTGCCGCACGTGAGCACGGTTTTTCTCTTAAAATCCATGCGGATGAGATAGATCCTGTAGGCGGGGGCGAACTTGCCGGGCGGATTAAAGTTCACACGGCTGAGCATTTGATTGCCGCAACCGATGAGGGTATTAGGCTCATGGCTGAGTCTTCTGTCATAGGTTGCCTCTTGCCGGCGACAAGCTTTTATTTGGACAAACCTTACGCAAGGGCAAGATATATGATGGATAAGGGCATGGCACTTGCTGTGGCGTCTGACTTTAACCCCGGATCAAGTCCAAGCTTTAACCTGCAATTTGCGTTAAATCTTGCGTGTCTTAAGTATAAAATGACCCCGAAAGAGGCACTATGCGCAGTTACTTTAAACGCTGCTGCTGCAATCGGGCGAGCAAATACTATAGGAAGTATTGAAATTGGCAAAAAAGCAGATATAGTTATTTGGGATGCGCCCGATTTGGACTATTTATGCTACAGATATGGTAATAATCAAGTATTATATACAATCAAAAATGGAGGTATTTTTTAATGAAAACTGACATTCAAATCGCACAAGAGTGTACTCTCGAGCGTATCGAGAAAATAGCCGAAAAAGTAGGTGTTTCGGACGAAAATTATTCTTGCTACGGCAAATATAAGGCCAAAGTTGATCATAGACTTCTAAAGGGCATGGAATCGAAAAAAGATGCTCAGGTAATTCTAGTAACGGCAATAAGTCCAACACCCGCAGGCGAAGGCAAAACGACCACTACCGTAGGACTCGGAGATGCGCTCAGTTCTCTTGGTAAGAAAACTGTAATTTGCCTTCGTGAGCCATCCTTAGGGCCAGTGTTTGGCGTTAAAGGCGGGGCGGCTGGCGGCGGTTATGCGCAAGTTGTGCCTATGGAAGATATTAATCTGCACTTTACGGGTGATTTGCATGCGATCGGTGCGGCTAACAATCTCCTTGCTGCTATGGTTGATAACCATATCTTCCACGGCAATGAGCTTAGAATCGACCCAAGACGCATATCATGGAAGCGTGCTATTGATATGAACGATCGCCAGCTTAGATTTATGGTAAACGGCATCGGTGGTAAAACTAACGGTATGCCTAGAGAAGACGGATTCGACATTGTTGTTGCGTCTGAGATAATGGCTGTTTTCTGCCTCGCTGAAGACTTAGTGGACCTCAAAGAAAAGCTGTCTAAGATGGTAGTGGCTTATACTTTTGATAACAAGCCTATAACTTGCGCAGATTTGAAGGCGGAGGGAGCACTTACTGCTCTTTTGAAAGAGGCATTTGATCCTAACCTTGTGCAGACGCTTGAGAAGACTCCAGCATTTATCCACGGCGGGCCATTTGCGAATATCGCGCACGGCTGTAACTCTGTAATCGCTACCAAAATGGGTATGAAACTTGGCGACTACGTAGTAACCGAAGCTGGCTTTGGTGCGGACTTAGGTGCGGAGAAATTTATTGACATAAAGTGCAGAAAGACAGGTATCAAGCCCTCTGCAGTGGTTATCGTCGCGACAATTAAAGCTTTAAAACACCACGGCGGCGCAAGTAAAGAAGAGTGGGGCGTAGAAAGCATTGAAAAGCTCGAAGTAGGCTTTGCAAACCTTGAAAAGCACATCAAAAACGTAACAGAAGTTTATGGGCTGCCAGCAGTTGTTGCTCTTAACCGTTTCCCATCAGACACAGAGGCAGAGATTAAGTTCGTACTTGATAAGTGCCGTGAGCTTGGCGCCGAGGCTTCTCTTTCTGAAGTTTTCTCAAAAGGCGGCCAAGGGGGCGTTGATCTTGCTGAGAAAGTTCTTGCATGCATGGAGAAACCTAACAATTTTGAGTTTGTATATGATAGCGATATGGGCATCAGAAAGAAAATTGAGGCTATTGCAAAGAAAGTATACGGTGCGGCGGACGTTAACTTCGGCTCAGGGACTTTGACTGCTATAAAAGAAATCGAGGCCATGGGCTATGGTCATTTGCCGATTTGTATGGCGAAAACGCAGTATTCTTTCTCCGATAATCCGAAGCTCTTAAAAGCTCCCACGGGCTTCGAAATGACTGTGCGCCAAATTAGGCTAAGTGCCGGTGCGGGCTTTGTCGTTGCAATCTCCGGCGATATTATGACTATGCCGGGGCTGCCTAAGGTACCGTCTTCTGAAAAGATTGATGTGGACGATGAGGGTAGGATTAGCGGACTATTTTAAATTCGTTAAAAGGCGTCGGCACTTCGTACCTTTGGCCTTTTAACGAGGCTCTGTATGAAAAAAACCGACTTGATGCTTCGCATCTGGTCGTCGGTTTTGGCAGTTTGCCGGAAATGAATTCCGGCAAACCGATTAAAGTCTGCGACGCTAAAAGCGTTCGTATGCTTAAGAAAGTAGTAGGGACTAAGTTCACCTGCAAAGTTGTTAGGATGTGCTCCAAGCATCCCACAAAAATCAGGAGGTATACACATGAAACTATCGCAAATCACTAACATACAATTTTCCGAAAAACTGGCCTCCGATGCTCCTGCACCGGGGGGCGGCTCGGTAGCCGCGCTCTCAGCGTCTTTGGGGGCTGCCCTTACGCATATGGTAGCAACGCTCACCACGGGCAAGACTAAGTATGCGCAGTACGAAGAACTTACACAGTCAACGCTTAATAAGGCCAACGACTTAAGGGCAAAACTCCTTGACTGCATGGATCGTGATACAGAAATTTTTGGACAGATGGAAGCTGTATTCAAAATGCCAAAAGCAACGGATGACGAGAAGAAGGCAAGACGCGAAGCCATGCAAGAAGCTCTAAAGGCTTGCTCTGTTGTACCGCTGGAGATTATGGGTTATTGTTACGAGGCTCTTGTTGTTACCAGCGACTATGTAGGTAAATCAAACGCAAATGCCGCAAGTGACTTAGGTGTTGCGGCCCTAATGCTTGGCGCAGGCATTAAAGGTGCTTGGCTAAATGTGCTTATCAATATCGGCGGTGTTAAGGACGAAGAGTTTGTGAATGAGTATAGAACGAAAGGCGAGGAGCTTCTTGAGAAATCTTTGGAGCTTGCGGATAAGGTTTATGAGGATGTGAAGGCAGGATTGTAGAGTGAACGCGACAAACGTATGAAGCGTTTGTCGCGACTCTCTATATAGTCACTTGAACTGAAAACCGTCCAATAAAACTTACTATTTTTACACAATGCATCGTCGCTGGAACCCGACCGCACCTTCGGGTGCGCTCAGAACCCGTCTCCTTGCCTTGCACAAAAATTGTTGCGTTTTCTTTGGACACTTTTCAATTCAAGTAACTATATTTCTCTCTATTCTTTATTATCCAGAACTTCCTTCAAAAGCTCAAGACATGAGCCGCACACGGAATGGCTATCAATCGTTGCAAGGTTTTCGAGTGCTCCGCAATAAAGACATAATCGCACAGCTTTTTTAATAACAATAGCATTATTGTGGGCAAAGATTTCTAATGCATCCCCCTTCCGTATGCCTACATGTTCCCACGTTTCTGCTGGTATAAGGATGCCTATTTCATCCATTTCTCCATTCATTTTAAAAACCCCTTCTGCATAGTCACTATAACCTGCCAGCTAAAAACCGTCCGAAAATACAGCCATACCTAGAGGATGCGGACAAAATATCATCTGCAGGGTTAACACACTCTAGCACAGTGCAATTATTTTTATCAAACAGACTGGTTCAAGCAGCAGGCCATAGTATACAGCCCCACCGCAACCAATAAAAAAACACAATACAGGTGTGTACCCATATTGTGACAAAAGCAATTGTACACGGCCAATTATGGAAGGATTTTTCCAACAAGTTGAAAAAATCGGCTGAAGTTTTGACGGTCAAAACTTCACCTTCCTACGTGACTTGCAAAATGTGTAAAGATATGTTACACTAATGCAAGCGGTGGGGCCGGTTTTTTATTATTTGGTCACGCATGGGGTGGTGTTTTCACCTTCATGACTCTAGGATGCTGGTTACATGCCTAGAGCCACCGCGTCTTTTATTAGTTAAATACAGTTTATCAGATAATTTTACAAATTGCAAGTATATTAGTTAACGAAAATATAAACTTATCGCTCGCCTGAACTCTTAACACAAATTCCGGAGGCCGATTCACATGTTCAAACCAACAATCGACTGGCAAATGCCAGGGCCACGCACAATAAAAACAGGCATAGCAGTAGCTATGTGCCTTATATTCTATGGCATCATGGACAGGGACGGGATTATGATGGCGGTAACTGCCAGCATCCTTTGTATGCAGACCAGCGTGGAGAAGTCCATAGATAGCGGCAAAAGTAATATTATCGCATCCCTTATGGGAGGTGCGCTTGGTACTGTCGTAGTTTTTTTCGGTATCCCCGGCTACAACACAATAACATTTATCCTGTGCGCACTTATAGGAATTGTTCTATTAATCCACACATGCCATATAGCACGACTCTCAGGCAGCATTGTACTTAGCTGCCTTGTTTATATGACCATAATTACAGGAACGCTTGAGCCTGGTGGAGTTGACCCGATAGCACTATCACTTAACCGTATAGTCGATTCACTCATAGGCATCATGGTAACAGTCTTTGTAAACGCTGCTATTATGAAGCCGCCAGTCGACACAGATATACCTGCGGACATATCCTATTTCATCCGCTCCAAGAAGGGCGCTCGAACTACTGCATGGGCATGTGGCACTACAAGCGAGCTATATATCTATCCTGAAAGCAGTTTCTACGCTGAGGGTAATTTTTCTTTTAGAGTCTCAACCGCTACGGTCGATGCGGACGAATCCATATTCACCAAACTTCCCGGCATCAAGCGACATCTTATGCTTCTTGAGGGCGAGCTGACTCTTTCTCACACTGACCACCACAGCATAAAACTGAGCCCTCTCGAAAAAGACTTTTTCATGGGCGACTGGGACACAAAAAGCGAAGGCAAATGCATAGACTTCAACTTAATGACAGCTGTGGGCTACGCAGGCGCACTTGATATTATAAAAGACGGCGCAAAACTTAATCTAAACACCCATTGGTTTAACGCCTTTTATTGCCTAGGTAATAATGGAAGTGTAGAGATTTTTGTAGACAAAAATGAACCCATCATGCTTAGCCTTCAAAAAGACGATTTTCTGATATTTAAGCATGACGAGGTAAAGAGCCTCAGAAATTACCGTATCAATTTCAGCGGCGAGGCATTCATTCACGTATGCGCAACTAAGGAGTAAGACTTTGACATACAACGAAGCTATTCAATATATAAATGCTACACCTAAATTCGGAAAAACCCCCGGCCTTCATCGAATACAAAAGCTCCTTGCACTTCTAGGTAATCCGCAAAAACAGCTTAAATTTGTCCATGTAGCCGGTACCAACGGCAAAGGCTCCGTATGCTCGTGCATTCATTCTATACTCATGGATGCGGGCTTTAGAACGGGCCTGTTTATATCGCCGCATCTTAAGCGCCTCAGCGAGAGGATTCGTGTAGGCGGTACTGAGATATCTGAGAGAGAAATTGCTGAATATATAGATTTTATTAGCCGAAAGGCGGATATAATGACCCGTAGCGGTGACGATGCCCCTACGGAATTTGACATGCTTACCGCCATGGCAATGCTGCATTTTAACAAGGTGGCCTGTGACATAGTAGTCTTGGAAGTAGGTATCGGAGGAATTATTGACTCAACGAATATTATTGACGAAAATGAGAGCCTGCTTAGCGTAATCACAAGCATAGGCTTTGACCATATGGAATATTTAGGCGAAACTTTGCCAGAAATTGCTGCTAAAAAAGCAGGAATCATTAAAAATAATCACACGACCGTAGTTTATCCTGCAGAGGATTCGGTTATGGACGTTTTTGAGCGCACATGCACTGAAAAGAACGCGCGGATCATAAAGCTTGAGGAGAGTGCCGTGAAGATAAAGGGTTTCGGCATTAACGGGACAAGCTTTGATTTTTTTGGATTTGGAGACCTGCAAATTAAACTGCTGGGCAAATACCAAGTCTATAACGCAGCTCTTGCCGTCCTTGCTTGCCTAACGCTCAGGGACAAAGGTTATGAGATAAACGATGAGAGCATTAGAACGGGGCTCATTAATGCTATATGGCCCGGTCGTTTCGAGATAGTAAATCGTACGCCTCTTGTAATAATTGACGGCGCACACAACACCGAGGGTGCATCTGCGCTATTAGATGGACTTTCCGTATATTTTAACGGCAGGAAGTTAACATTTATCTGTGCTTGTATGGCGGACAAGGACCCCATGGCTTTATTTGAGCCCTTTGCTAGTATAGCAAAACGCTTCATAACAATAACGCCAGGCACAAAAAGAGCGATGCCGGGCGAGCAGCTTATGGAGAAAATTAAAGCCTTCCACGGTGATGTTGTTTTTAAAAACAATGTCAGGGAAGCCTTGGACTACGCTGTTTCTACAAGTGCGCCTGATGATTTAATATGTGCATTTGGATCGCTTTATTTTATGGGAGAGGTGAGGGATTATTTCGGACTCACATAATTTTTCAAGAGTGTATGGATACAGTATATCCTCACAGTTTTGCGAGTTTGATTTTTTGACAATTGAGGAAGGGGCGACGGCGCATACTGAAAGTAGTACGCTAGGAGCCTCTGACGAAATGTGGCGAAATAATCAACCGCAAAGATGGGGGGAGATGTTGTGTCCAAACAATCTAAAGCCCTGGGCGAGATAATGGAGGTTATAAACAATGACAGTTTTAGCCGTCTAATTATTTCATCCCCTAGAGTAGCTTCAAATATTTACAAAAAAGTCATAGCGGTACCTGTTATAATTAAAGGCCGACGTCTCTTGCAGTTTTCTTTTTATGCGATGGACAAGGTTGTCCATCACAATTTAGATGGAGCCGATATTTCCTGTAAGCTTGTAGAAATTTATGCACTCGGCTATAAACAGTGGGAAATAGACTGCGGCCCACTGTCTTTTAAGCTCCTAGTCGGCAAGAAGGGTAATTTCAAGAAAATTGTTGACCCAAAGAACATTGACACTACTGTAAGCTACGCCCACAACCGCAGTAAAAACCACATACTAAAAGACGGTGAACCGCAGGAGGTCTTGATAAAGCTTGGCCTTATGAGCAAAGATGGTAAAGTTTTTGCTGACAAACAAAGGAAGTTCCGACAGATAAATAAGTTTTTGGAGATTGTTCAGAGTATCGAGGTTCATATAAAAAAAGATGCGCACATACTGGATTTTGGCTGTGGCAAGAGCTATCTAAGCTTTGCCCTTTATCATTATTTCAATTTAGTACTTGATAAAAATGTGAAGATTACTGGGCTTGACCTTAAAAAAGATGTGATAGAGCACTGCAGAACATTAGCCGCAGACTGCGGTTATGAGAATTTGAGCTTCAGCCATGGCGATGTGAAAGATTTTGAAGGCACCTTTGCGACGGATATGATAATCTCCCTTCACGCCTGCGACACAGCCACGGACTTTGCACTGGCTTATGCGGTTAAATCAGGTGCAAAAGTGATTTTAAGTGTACCTTGCTGCCAGCATGAACTATTTAGCCAGGTTAATAATGAGCGATTGAATCCCATTTTAAAACACGGTGCACTTAAAGAGAAATTCGCAAGTTTGCTGACAGACGCTATGCGTGGACAGCTCCTTGAGGCCTTAGGATATAATGTTCGGTTAATGGAGTTTGTGAGTGCGCAAGATACAGCGAAAAACATTATGTTACGTGCGGTTAAGACGAAGGAGATTGTGGACTATAGAAAATTAAAGGAATATTATGCCCTTGCACGTGATTTCTCAGCGGAACCTGCGTTATATGGGCTGTTAGGTGATTTTTTTCCATCGAGGCAAGAGAATGACAGCTAGGGGTATAAAATGAGGTGTTTAGATAAGCTAGGCATATTTTCAACATTTTTGTAGCAGATATGAATGAAGCATGGAACGGTATTTATGCCCGAATTATATGGATTCGGGGGATAGATAAGTCGCATTATTTATGGCGTATGTGTTTATTTTGATTGCTTTTTAATAGGAGTTCATGGCGTACGGAGGGCAAAAGAAGAGGTAACTATCAAAGGAGAAAAAGCATGACGGGGAACAATTTCAACAACTTCCACTGCCCTTTAGTGGCAGAAAACATAATTTTCTTAGACGAGATAGGCTCAACCAACGATTACGCCAAAGACTTGATAAGAGGCGGAAAGAGAGCGGGCACAGTCGTAATAGCAGCAAGGCAGACCGCGGGCCGTGGACGTCTTGGGCGAAGCTGGGACGGCGGGGTCGATAATATTTATATGAGCGTAATTATATCACCCCAAAAGAGCGCAGGAAATAATCCCGCACATTTAACCCTGATGGCTGGAGTTTGCGTCTGCAATGTGCTTAATAAGCTCTTAAAAGCTACAAAATATGAGGCACTTATCAAGTGGCCGAATGACATAGTCGTAGACCGCAAAAAAGTCTGCGGCATACTTACAGAGGGCGTTGCGCTTGAAGCAATGCATGGAGTGATCGGCATCGGCGTAAATGTGAATCGCAGCTCTTTTCCGTCTGAGCTTGAAGATAAGGCTACATCACTACATATGCTCACAGGACTTCATTACGACATGGCAGAAATTATAAAAATGCTGCTGATAGAGCTTTCTGCCTATTATGAGCGTTTTGAGTCAGATGGCATAAACTCATTTATAGCCGAGTACAAGGCTCTGTGCTTAAACATAGGCAAGGACGTGACGATACATGAAAATGGCGAGATTTACGAAGCTCTGTGCCTAGACATCGCTACAGACGGCGGACTTTATGTCCATATGTTAAATGGTGAGAGGCGCACGCTTAGCTCAGGCGAAGTCTCCGTGCGAGGAATATACGAAAGTGACTTATAAGGAGATTCCATGGACGAAAACAAGTGGCTCATAGGCCGAGCCTCAATTTATAACAAGACATATTATTACAATCCTTTGTTCGGGAACTTACCGCGCCCAGTTTTGGATGAAATTAAGCAAATCTGCACACACTATGCCGCTAAACTCCACTGTATATTTGCCCTAAAGTTCAGGGAAAACGGAGACGTTTATTTTGAGTGTTTGCCCGAAGAGTGGGACGAGTCTTTTGACGAGATAGGTGCAAAACTTGATTTGGATAAGCTGGCGCGTGATAAACAGGACTTTTTCTTATCGTTAAAAGCTTTCTATGTGATGACTATATCTAGATCACTTTAAAAAGGAGCAGAGCGAAGCAGAAAAGCTCCGGCTTTTGGGAGTTTCTGATGATGATGCAATTCTAACATCCTTGGCAAGTTTTGGATTGCCTGACGCTGGGCTATACAAAACGCAGCCTGAGGATGATTTTGAACCAGAATTGCTTTGAGACTATTTTAAGTAGATTTAATACATTTTGAAAGAGGTTTAACTCCGATGAATAGGCTAAAAATTGGTGATGTCGAAATCACAGGTAACGTAATCCTTGCACCCATGGCGGGCATCACTGATGCTACATTTAGGGGAATTTGTGCATCTATGGGCTGCGGACTTACCTATACGGAGATGGTGAGTGCTAAGGGCATGAGCTATAACAATAAAAACACAGCGCCGTTACTTGAAATTCATCCGAGTGAAATGCGTCGGAGTGCACAGCTCTTTGGTTCTGAGCCCGCTATTTTGGCGGAGATGGCGAAAAGGCTCGATGACTCTCCTTACGACATAATAGACATTAACATGGGTTGTCCTGCAACGAAGATCGTTAGAAATGGTGACGGCTCCGCTCTCATGAAAGAGCCTGATAAAATAGGGCGCATTGTAGAAGCCGTGTCGAGGGCCACTAAAAAGCCGCTGACGGTAAAGATCCGCAAAGGCTTTGATGAGCAGAGTCAAAATGCCGTGGAAGTCGCTAAAATTGCCGAGGTTGCAGGAGCTTCTGCCATTGCTGTCCACGGAAGGCTTCGAACCCAGTTCTACAGCGGCGTTGCTGACTGGGATATTATACGGGCAGTTAAGCAGGCGGTAAAAATCCCTGTTATTGGAAACGGTGATGTTTTGGACCTACCGTCATATCTGAATATTCAGGAGCATACAAATTGTGATGGGGTTATGATAGGACGAGCGGCACAGGGCAACCCGTGGATTTTCAGAGATATTGCCGAATTTTTGAAGACGGGCACAAAGCCTAAGCCTGTGACCGTGGATGAACGCTTTGAGACTGCTCTTTTTCATACATCAGAAATTATAAAAGCCAAAGGTGAATATATCGGCGTGCGTGAGATGAGAAAGCATCTATGCTGGTATGTAAAGGGGCTAAAAGGCAATGCTGAAGTTCGTAAAGAAATGGTTAAGCTTTCGACTTTTGATGAGACAAAGAGGATGCTTTTAGACTACAGAGAGTTTTTGATGGGGGGGTGATGACGCACAATGTGTGCCCGGAATATGGCATCGCCTGTTCTAAACATTGACAAAACGTTTGACGCTAAGTTATAATCAATTCCAATATTTATATAGCCGGGTTGGTCGCTTCCAAATCCGAAATTCTCGGATTTGGAAGCTGATCGCCCATGCGTCCTGGGAGGCAAATTATGAGCGAAAAGAAAACAATGCTAACGTATGACGGACTTAAAAAACTTGAGGAAGAGCTTCAAGAGCTTAAGGTCGTTAAACGAAAACAGATAGCTGAAAAAATAAAAGAAGCAAGAGGTCAAGGTGACTTGTCAGAGAACGCCGAATATGATGCGGCGAAAGAAGAGCAAGCCGAAGCCGAGGCGCGTATCGCAACTTTAGAGAAAATGCTAAGAAATGCAGAAGTTATTGATGTTGAAGATCTTGACACGCAAAACATAGGCCTTGGCTGTAAGGTTAAGCTTTTTGACGAAGAGTTCGGCGAAGAAGTTGAATATACCATAGTAGGCTCCACGGAGGCTGACCCCCTAAACGGCCGCATTTCTAATGAGTCGCCTCTAGGCAGTGCTCTAATCGGTCAAGCACAAGGAGCAAAGGTTGAGGCTCAGACACCCGGTGGGGTCGCATATTATAAAGTTTTGGAGATAAGTAGATAAGGTTCCCGCAAATTATACGGAGGATTAATATGGATAATTTAGATAACGACAGACTAGGCACTGGGGAAGCTCAAGTTGACTTGAGCGAGCAGGAGTCTATTCGGCGTGAAAAATTGAAAGAACTACAGGATGCGGGCAAAGACCCGTTTGTGATAACCAGCTTCCCTCAAGATAGACATTCTGCGGAGATAATCTCTAATTATGACAGCTTAGAAGGTAAACCCGTAGCTATAGCTGGACGTATAATGACTAAAAGAATAATGGGCAAAGCATCGTTTGTGCATATCGCCGACCGTGACGGGCAAATACAAGCCTATGTGCGCCTCTCGGAAATAGGAGAGGAAAGTTACGCCGATTTCAAGAAAATGGATATCGGTGACATAGTTGGAATAAAAGGCGAGGTGTTCAAAACCCAGCAGGGCGAAGTTTCGGTTAAGGCATCGGAGGCAACTTTACTTTCTAAGAGCCTGCGTGTACTTCCTGAGAAGTTTCACGGGCTTAAAGACCCTGATTTACGCTATCGTCAACGTTATGTTGATTTGATTGTAAATCCTGAGGTTAAAGAGGTTTTCTTAAAGCGTGTGGCCATAATTAAAAGCATCCGCGGATTTTTAGACAACCGTGGATATATAGAGGTTGAGACACCTATACTACAGACTATTCCTGGCGGTGCTTCAGCCAGACCTTTTAAGACCCATCATAATACCTTAGACCTTGAGATGTATTTGCGTTTCGCACTCGAGCTTCCCCTAAAAAAGCTTATCGTAGGTGGGTTTGAACGCGTTTATGAAATTGGGCGTAATTTTAGAAACGAAGGTATGAGTATCCGCCATAACCCTGAATTTACAATGCTTGAACTGTATGAAGCCTACACTGATTACCACGGCATGATGGATCTGATCGAGGACCTTATGCGCAGTGTTGCAATGGAGGTTAACGGCACACTCAAACTCGAATACGGCGAGCATACGGTCGACCTTGAGCCTGATTTTCAACGGCTTACTATGGTTGATGCCGTGAAAAAGTATTCAGGCGTAGACTTTGATGAGATAAATTCTGTGGAAGAGGCAAGGGTTATAGCAAAAAAGCATCACATCCAATACGAAGAGCGTCATGCTAAAGGCGATATTCTAAATTTATTCTTTGATGCATTTGCGGAGAAAAACTTGATTCAGCCAACATTTATAACAGACTATCCAATTGAGATTTCACCTCTTGCAAAAAGAAAGCCGGATAAGCCTGAATATACCGAGCGTTTTGAGCTTTTCATAACCGCCAGAGAGTTTGCAAACGCATTCTCAGAGCTAAATGACCCAATCGACCAGCGTATGCGATTCGAACATCAAGCGCTGATGAAAAGCTTAGGCGATGATGAGGCAAATGATATCGACGAGGACTTCATGAGTGCAATAGAATATGGGATGGCACCAACAGGCGGGCTAGGGCTTGGCGTTGACAGGTTTGTAATGCTGCTTACAAACTCTGCGTCAATTAGGGACGTGCTATTGTTCCCGACTATGAGGCCGATAGAGTAAAAGTGTCGCAGGTACCTGTTGCAAGCCTTCTACGAGGTGTACTCTTGCAAGCAAGGTCTACCTTGCTACACAAGAATTTACGGCCGCAGATTCCTTCGGGTCGCTCAGGGTTTTGCTTGCGGTAAAAACCACTCAAAATTATCACCTTAGTCCTATTCGTTTTTCGGGGTTCCCGGAGTGAAAAAGACACTTAGCGCCGACGGGCTCAAAATTTCAATCCTTAGATTTAAAGTCTGCGGCACCTTAAAAGCAAACCCATTACCTTTGTAGGGCGGACTCTTTATCCGCCCCCAAAAAACACCTAGTGACTTCTGGTAGGGGAGGAAATCTGACTCCATATAGTCGGTTAAGTCGACAGGCTACCTATAGCCCTGATTAAAGTCCAATACTTTTTTGCGGCTAAACCCGCCCCCAAATGGTTTATTTGTCATTTTAGGGTGCACTCAAACTATGGGTTTTAAACTAGGATTAGCATTAGTTCACAAATCAAAATCATAAGCCCTGCACTTTAAATTTAAACCGGTAAAACGAATAAGTTCGTTTGGACCGGTTTAAATTTAACTCACTATAAAAAGGTAAAAGGAGGGTGACGATCATGGAAAAATACAACTTTGACTCACTCACAGACCGCCGAGGTACATACTCAATAAAGTGGGAGCATACTCCTCCGGGTTGTGAGCCAGATGCTTTGCCGTTTTGGATTGCAGACATGGACTTTCCGGCAGCTAATCCTATATTAGCTGCGCTTCACGAGCGGGTTGACAAATTAATATTTGGCTATACCGCTTATGATAATGAGATTAAAGATGCTGTGACGGGTTGGTTTAAAAAACGCTACGACTGGCATGTGGATAACAGGAATGTGTTTTTCTGCCCTGGCCTTGTTACTGCTATCGCTGTTATGCTTAACATACTAAGCGAAGAAGGCGATGGCATTATCATCCAGCCACCTGTTTATCATATATTCTCAATTAAGATTAGAAATAATAATCGTAAAGTAGTAAATAATCCACTTATACTTAAAGATGGGCGTTATGAAATAGACTTTGTGGATTTGGAGTCGAAATTTGCCGACCCAAAAAACAAAGGGCTTATACTGTGCAGCCCTCACAATCCGTCAGGTAGAGTCTTTTCGCCGGATGAGCTTGTAAAAATAGTTGAGCTTGCAAAAAAGTACGGGAAGTGGATAGTCTCTGATGAAATTCATGCAGACACTGTGCGCAAAGGCATCGAATTTACACCTATCGCAAAAATTGCGGGCGATTATGTTGATGAAATAATAACATTGACAGCACCCAGTAAAGCCTTTAATATCGCCGGGCTTAAAGTAAGCAATATCGTAATCACAAAAGAAGAATATCAAAAGCTCTACAACAATCTAGTTGACTCTAAACTCCATATAAATGGCATAAACCCCCTAAGTGCGGCTGCCACTATAGCCGCCTACACAAAAGGCGATGAATGGCTTTCTCAGGTGAACGACTATATTGACGCTAACGTTGATTTTTGTATGGAGTACTTCAAAAAAGAGCTCCCAAAATCCCGCCCTATCTACATTGAGGGGACGTATTTGTTCTGGGTAGATTTAAATGCCTACGAAAAAGACCCTAAAGAACTTGAACGCATAATGAAAGAAGAGGCCAAAATCGCCCTAAACGACGGCTATATTTTCGGAGAGGAAGGCATAGGCTTCCAGCGTATAAACTTAGCATGCCCAAGGTCAATGGTCGAAGAAGGCTTGAACAGGATGAGGGATGCACTTTTGAGGTAGTATAGCTAGACCGTGAAATATTATGAGATGATTCATCCTGAAAGGCGAAGCCTAGTTAATACTGGTTTGCACATCTGCTTCAAATATTAAACGTCAAAAGAGTTAAGATATCACCTCATTCTGATTGCCGCCAGACAATACCTCTACATCTATGATGGTATAATGCGGGCCAGCTTTTTTAAAAAATGCAAAGTGAAAAACAGGGAGGATTTTTTGGATTCGTTAAGGCTGATGGCAGCCCTGCCAATGAATATGCAAGCACAAATCCTGTAGCATATGTTTCTGGTTTTATTAAAATGTTTTTCAAATCTCTACAGGATAAGAGGCAGATTGACTCTTGGCTTACTCCGCTAATTGAGAGGGCTATCCTACAATGTGACTTGTTTTCGGATGAAGTTCCTGTGCCTACCAACTGGGATTTATCTCCTCGCAACTGGATGGTTGATAAAAACAAGAATTTCATAGGATTCATTGACTATGAAAACACCTCGTGGGGTATTTTGCTTGACAGTTTTGGTGTTGTAACCCATCGTTGCGCCTATGATAAGCCTTATCTAACAAAAGCGTTTTTCGAGGGCTACGGGTTAGTATTTGATGATGTAACCAGGCAAAAGATGCAGATATCAGATGTAAAACAAGTACTAGAGGAATTATTTTCAGGTTACGCAGGTGAAAATCAGCGTTGGATAGAATGTGGGAATAAAGTTCTCCATAATCTAAAATCTGACACATTTTTCAACTGATCCCCCCTCGCAGTAATAAAATTTATAATGTCCAATCGTGCCAACCAAATTAAAATAGGCAATGGTCATACGACTATTGCCTAATCCTATTTTACTTCCCTACTCTAATGCCTGAACAAACTCCATTATATTAGCAATCTTAGTCTGAGTTGCACTAAACCCACCTGTTACAGTATACCAAGCGTTGCCTTCCAATACGAATATATTGCCGTTTTGTGCAGCAGACGTATTACCAATTATCGAGTCGGCCATAAAGTTCTGCACGCCTACGCCGCCTGTCGGGCTATCCATGTCGGTACGGTCTAGGAGAAGGATAACGTTAGGATCTACAGACAGAACAAACTCAGCCCTTGCATCAAAGCCGTGTTGATCACCCCATTGTGGCAGTTCATCAGCAGCCGAGGTGAATCCAAACTCGTCATAAATCATATGGAAGCGGCCTTCCGGCAAGAATATCGACATGCGGTCTGCCCATACCATTACAAAAAGCGCAGTCGCGCCGGACTCTTTAACTTTTTCACGAAGCTCTATAAGTTCATCTCTCACCATATCCAAGTGTGACCCAAGCTCATCTGCAATATTAGGGAATATTTGCTGGAGAACGTAAACATTATGCTCCATATCAGCAAGAAAATCAGAGCGCGCGGAGTTTTGCGTCAAACGGATGAAAGCAGTGTCAGGATAGCTACTTTCCGCTTCAGCACGAAGCTCAGCTCTTACCTCAGCACTTGTAGTCTCTCCGGCTGCATTGTGGGCGAAGGAGCGAGTACCCAAAACTACAAGCTCAGGCTGAACCAAATCAAGAACATCCCAGTTAACATAGTGGAGCGTTCCGCCGCGAACTACAAAGTCTTGGTTTTCAAACCATGCAATTTCAGCAGGCAGTGTTGCAGTTGCAGGGATTACCAAAGTTTCTATACCAGTATTCTCCCAACCTACGGTGTAGAGCATATCAAGTATACTCCAGTCAAAAATTGCTACCGATGTAGGATTTTGCACTACTGTTGCAGTGTTTGGCGTTCCTGCTGCATCAAAGTACGTAACTGTGACAAACCGTGGTTTGTAATCTTCCGTTTCTACTATAGGTGCTACGGGTGCCACAGGAGCTGCAGGCTGCGCAGGTACTACCTCTGTAGTGCCTGCGCAAGCGGACAATATAAACATCATTATTGCTATAAGTACAATACCTATCAACCTTCTCATTTTAGTTCCTCCTAAATATATTTTATGTGATTCATGAGATAGATCTATAGCTATCTCACGTTGGGCGGTTGCGAAGCTGGCAACTACATTTTTGACGCAGGCAAAAAATTCACAAGCCGGTCATAAGCTATGCCTCTTCTACTCATCAAAAAACAAACACACGCGCTTCCCATCATGCTCTGCTATATGAAAGTCATGCTCAAACACAGGATCAAGAACTTCTTTTGTAATCATAATATCTGGCTTGCCTTCGTTTAATATTTTGCCATCCTTCATCGCGACGATATGTCCCGCATAAGCTGAGGCAAAGTTTATATCATGCATGACTATTACTATTGTTTTGTTAAGCTCTGTTACGAGCTTTTTAATAATTTTCATCATCTCCACAGAGTATTTAATATCGAGATTGTTAAGCGGCTCATCAAGGAATATATACGGCGTATCCTGTGCTAAAATCATCGCAATGAAAGCCCTTTGCCGCTGTCCTCCTGACAGCTCATCAAGGAATCTGTCACGCAAATTCCCAACCATCATATATTCAAGTGCTTCTTCTACCTTCTGCCTATCTATATCCCTTAGCCGCCCACCGCAATGGGGAAACCTCCCGAACTCAACTAAATCGTTCACCGTAATCCGAATGCTTATTTGCTGTGTTTGTTTAAGGAACGCTATCTTCTTTGCGACCTCGTTTGCCTTTATCTTACGTACGTCCGCGCCGTCAAGAAGAATCTCGCCGGACATTGTCTGTATGATATTAGACATTGCCCCAAGCAGTGTGGACTTGCCTGCTCCGTTAGCCCCCACTAGTGCTGTTATAGTATTTTCACGAACCACAAGGCTTACGTTATCAAGTGTTTTTTTCGAGCCGTCTTTTGTATATGATTGACTTACGTTTTTTATTTCTATCATATCCGATTCTCCTTCAATATCAGATAGAATACATATGTGCACCCTACAAGATTGATGATTGTGGTTAGTGGAATAGAGCCCTGCAGAAGCTGCTCAGTGGCTGAGCCCATTATTAAGGTCAACACCGCCACAAAAGCCGAGCAGATAAATAGCGGCAAATGCCTGTGAGTCTTAAGAAGTTCCCTAGAGGCATTAACAACAAGAAGCCCCAAAAATGCAAGCGATCCAATCAAAGCAGTTGCTACGCTCATGCCAATGGAGATAAGAATAAGTGTATAATTCATCTCGCGGTTATAAGCAACGCCCAAGCTCTTTGATTGCTCAGGGCCTAAACTCATAGCATCGTATGTTCTGTGCTTCATAATCAATAAAATTGCAATTACAACAATTATCGGCCAAGCGATATGTATAACCGCTGTATTCATGTTCATCACAGTAACGGCAGTCGCCGCTTGAACCTGATAAAAATCATAAAAGCTCATCAAAGTTTGCAGATATCGTGCGCCGTTACTGACAATACCCGATAAAACTATGCCAAACATCAAAAGGAATATGATATTGTTTTTGTTTTTACGTAAAATGGATCCGAACATCGCCATCGAGATTACTACCATAACAACAGAACTTACCAAAAAGTTTCTTGCCGGGTCCTGAAAAAATGGCGTGAATGAGCCAAAGGCAAATACCAACACTGTTTGAGTGCCCATAAACACTGCATCAAAGCCTATCATCGACGGCGTCAATATCCTGCTTTGCGTTATCGTTTGAAAGGCAAGGCTCACAAGAGCAATTATTCCTCCTGCTGCCGCCATCCCTATTATGGCAGGTACGGTTCTGCCCATAATGCGCTCGAATGCTTGCTCAGTCATTTCTATTCCAAGTCTCATCGAATGAGCATAAGTGCGTGAAAATATATATAAACCGATTGATAGGGCAATCAATAAAGCCAGCACAGTTAAGATGAACATTATTCGCTTATTTTGGTTATGCCTTGGCTGAAATTCTTCGTCTTTTGCCACCGGACATCCCCCTTATCAGATAAATCATAAATATGATGCCGCCCACTACACTGATTGTCACGCTCACATTCATCTCAAACGGATATATAACAAGCCTGCTCGCTATATCACAGATTAGCACGAATACCGCCCCAAACATCATTAGGTCGAAAATTGATTTCTTCAAATTGTCTCCATAAAACGATGTCGCCATATTAGGGATAATGAGCCCAACAAAGGGCAAGGGGCCGATAGAGACGAATGTAGCTGCACTTGTAAGCGATATAATAACAAGACCAATAAATACCACACGGTCATAGTTTACACCTAAGTTTTTTGCAAAATCGGTGCCAAGGCCGATGATGCTGAAATTAGTAGCATAAAAAAACGTTAAAACAAGCGGGATAAGAACAATATACACCATCTCGAAATGCCCGAGCCTTGCAAAGCTTGCCAAGTTAAAGGAGTTTAGCATCTGAATTGCTTCAAATCTAAAGGCGATAGCCGTACTAACAGCGGCAATCATCCCGCCATACATCATTCCAAGCAAAGGTATATAGACTACCTCACGTATTTTCAATCTGTTTATAATAACAACGAACAACATCGTCGCAATTAATGCAAAAACAAAGGCAAAAAGCGTCTGAATAATGCCAGATAGAGGCGGCAAGAATATGAAAGCTAAAAGCAGTCCAAGAGCTGCTGCATCTGTAGCACCACTAGTCCCGGGCGACATAAATTTATTTCTGCTTATCGCCTGCATAATAAGACCGCCAACGCTTAACCCCGCTGCTGATAATATAATGGCGGCTGTTCGGGGCACCCTACTGCTCAAAAGCACTAACCAAGCCATCTCATCACCCGCACGTAGCGAAACGATTGAAACATCCGTAAAGGAGCCAACCATCAAAGAAACTATTGAGAATGAAACGAATAGCACGCTCATTACAATGCGTTTCCAATACTTTATAAAAAAAGACTTTTGTTTAATCTGTCCGTTCATAATATTCCCCTTATAAGGTCATCAGGAATGGTTAGCCCCGGCTAACTTATGATAAAAAAAATAGATAATTTTAGAGCTATCATGGCCTTAAGAAATGATTAGCTTAAACTAACTGCCTCCATGTTAGCACAGACTAACTATTGTGTCAAGCAAAATTTATTCCCCTTTTCTTAACTACTTCCTAATAAGTTTATGATACGCTTTATATGAGAATTGATAATTATGGTGCGAGGTGCTATAATAAATTTTGTTGCATTTTACTATATAGGAGGAATGTGAAGTGAAAAAAGTGTTAAATAAAATATGCGCAGTGTTATTTATAGCTCTTTTGGCTACAGGACTTGCAGCATGCGGCAACAATATTGGAGAGGGCTTAGGTTCGGCTGAACTCGCAGGGAATCAGCTAGAAGATAGCCGAGAGCAAAACTCAGATCCTGAAACATATCATGAATGGACAATTGAAGAGCTTGGAGCGACAATAGTTGCGGCAGGCATGTTTTGGGAAGATTGGTGGAATTTAAGAGGAGCTTTCGAGCATATTGAGTGGGTCGATATGGACGAATTGCCCGAATACATCACTGCCACAAGAGGCTTCGCCTTTGCTAGATCTTTACCGGAATCTGGATTAACAAGCCTAGACGATGTCCGCAATTATTTATTGCAATATTATACAGAAGAGTGGATAGAATCAGCTCTAACGTATGGTGTCCCTTATGTAGGCAGCCCATTTGTTGAATATGACGGTGTATTTTATATCGATGGCACGAGGGCTGGCTTCCCTCGCCCGGACTGGGAGAGCGCTTCGCATAGTCTAATCGAACAAGACGGTAGTCATGTAGTTGTCGAGACAACAGTTTTATGGGGCTCATGGCACAGAGTGCCTTATGATTATGCCCATCCTTGGGAAGTATTATACCGCTTTACTTTCGTAGATGGCAGGATTGATGCTATAGAATCTGACCCCTTTGCGGTATTTGCTGGAGGGGAAGCTGGCAATGATACGGATTCGGATCAACAGTTTGCTCTCGAAGATCTTGGTCTGACTATAGTTCGTGCAGGATGGTTCTGGGAGGATTGGTGGAATTACAGTACCTACAATGTAGATAGGGACGTGCCGGACCATCTTGCGGCAAGGGGCTTTGCCAGAGTTTTACCGCCGTCAGGACTTGAAAGTCTAGATGACGTTCGCCATCGTTTGTCATGGAACTATACCGAAAACTGGATAGAGCACGAATTGCGTGGTAACTTTCCCGCTTTCATTGAGTACGACGGTGTGCTCTTCGTCCAGGTTGCAAGGCCAGACGTACCCCGCCCAAGGTGGGATACAGCAACTCATTTTTTAGTAGAGCAAGACGGCAACCGTGCTGTAGTCGAAACGACTGTTTTGATGGAAACTTGGGGCGGTGATGCCGAAGAGAGACAGTATATTTTCACATTTATAGACGGTCTTATTGATAGCGGACGAGGAATGTGGGATACGGAGTAAATTGCCACAATCATCAAGAAGCATAAAAAATCTGATACCTCTTATGAAGTATCAGTCAGGCTGTCAAAAAAGTGGCTCCACCACTTTTTTGAGGTTATGGTAGGAATGAATCGGCCCACTACCCATTGAAACTTCGTATCAATGGGTTCCCGTATGTGGGCAAAGTGTTTAGGAAGTCTCTCTTTCGCTTCGCGAAAGAGAGACCGACCGGGGCAATGGGCAATCGGTTTTGCAATGCAAAGCCTCTGCCCTGACTAGTCAGCCGATTCTCCTCAGGTGCGCAAAAGCGACTGTGCAAGCACAGTTATCTTGCGGGTTAAGAGTCTGCTACTCTTTGGGTAATTATGAAAATTGATTTCCGTGATTAAAAGTAGAAGTGATGTAGATAAATCCCTCTTAGTGGCGTACTCTGGCCTCTAAGGGGGATTTAGTTATTTATTGTCAAGCCTCTTTGAAAGTGGCTAAGTAAAACGTATAGTCAAACAACCCTAAACCAGTACCATATAACTTGTCCTTTTTCCTCAGAGCGTCTCAAGATTTTTGCCTGCGGCAAAAACGGCGTAAACGCCGCCGATATCTTTCGGTCATTGTCATCAGAACCCCGATCGTACCTTTAGGGCACGTGCGTTCTATAATACTGTTTTAAGATTGTTTGACTATAAATGAAAGCAAGGACTATATTAAAGTCGCAATATTTACAATCTCAACTCCACTACTTTCGGCATATTGAATCGTACTTTCAGTTCCGCCACTTTTCCCGGTGTGGTAGCAAATAAGCTGCGAACAATTATCAACCATGAATTTGTTACGGCTACTATAGCAGTATATAGTCTCAATAGTGCTATTAGTAACATTTATGATTTTATTGCAATGATCTATTACGCTATCATATCTACCCCGCCAGTGTTGGTCAAAATGTTTTGAGTATTTGAAATCACCAAAGGGCAAAGTGCATATTAACTTTATTTCTTTTTCCGGATATGCCCGCTTGGCAAGGATGACAAGCTCTGCGGCAATAATATCAAACCCCGGAGCCATCCCTGAAATAAAAGTGTTATAGTCGTTTTCAATAGCTTTTATTATCTCATCAAATAACCTCACTGCAAATTTATCACTCTCTCTTCCGCCACTGATCGAAAAGTCAAATTTATGTGGCCTATAACCGCTGAAACTAACGGTCTTTTCTTTGTTTTCTCTCAAATAAAGCACAGCAAATCCTTTCATGCGCGTATATAGTCAAACAACCCTAAACCAGTACCATATAACTTGTCCTTTTCTCGCAGAGCGTCTCAAGATTTTTGCCTGCGGCATAAACGGCGTAAACGCCGCCGATATCCGTCGACCGTAGGTTTTCGGTCATTATCATCAGAACCCCGTTCGTGCCTTTGGGGCACGACGGGAACCTGATTCCCGGGATGCTAGGGCGAGCAGGCTGCCGGTGCAGCCGACCAGCCTAGTTCTGCGAGAAAAATCCTGCGTTCTATGATACTGTTTCAAGATTGTTTGACGTATAGTCAAACAACCCTAAACCAGTACCATATAACTTGTCCTTTTCTCGCAGAGCGTTGTCATCAGAACCCCGATCGTGCCTTTGGGGCACGACGGGAACCTGATTCCTAGTTCTGCGGGAAAAATCCTGCGTTCTATGATACTGTTTCAAGATTATTTGACTATAACCTGCCGGCTTAAACCGTCCGAAAATACAGCCAATTTCTTGCATAACATGTTTATACTAAATCTACTTTAAAATAGTCCCATAGCAACTCCGGTTCAAAATCATCCTTGCGCTAAATTTTGCTTTGACCAGAATCCGGTAACGCAAAATTTGCGAAAGCTGTTTTTCACTCGGAACTGCATATTCATCAGAAAACTCTCAGAAGCCGGAGCTTTTCTGCTTCGCTTTGGTCTGTTTTAAAGTGATTTAGCTATACAAAAGTTTCATTGATAGTATAAGTATATTTATGCTGTAGTGGATGGAGAGTAATAAACTATTGTAAAGACATGTTTTTTTGCGGGCTGAAAATCAGATATTAGTAATAGGTTCAAGCGGCAGGTCATAACGCGCAGACCCCACCGCAACCAATAAAAAAACACAATACAGGTGTAATACCCATATTGTGACAATAATTTTGTACACGGCCAATTATGGAAGGATTTTTCCAACAAGTTGGAAAAACCGGCTGACGTTTTGACCCAAACTCCGGTCAAAACTACGCCTTCCTACGTGACTTGCAATTTGTGTAGAAATGTGGTACACTTATGCAAGCGGTGGGGCCTTTTTTTATTTGGTCACGCATGGGGTGCGTTATTCACCTTATGACTTTGGGATGCGTCAACATGCCCAAAGCCACCGCGCTTTTTATTAGGTTAAATACAGTCTATCAGATAATTTGACACATTGCAAGAAGATTTTTACATTTCACACGCTAAAAAACATCTCTTTGGGATTCTTGCCAAGAGGAACTTTTTTGAACATGGGAAAAGCCCATGCGATAAGGCTTAATTGCCTTATTGTATGGGCTTTCTGCTATTTACTGTTCAAAATTTTGATTATTACAATCGGTGGTATTGCAAGGGATTTCACTTTCGTCAAGGGGTTTGAGAAAATAAAGCATTAAATTTGGTCGAGTTTAGTGCAAATCCAATTTTGTTATTGACGTTTTTGTTGTGCTGTGATATAATGTTTCTCATACTTCGTGAGGGAGTAGTTTGCACGGTTCGCCGTGTGGCAAGTCAACATACTGGTCGATGCATAGGCCTGGCTTGTCTTAAATAACGAGACTCATGTATAGCCCTTTAGCTGTACATGAATATGTCCATTGATTATTCGGGACACATGAACAGTTAATAGCTGTTCATGTGTCTTTTTTCTTTGAGGAGGACATTACAAATGAATTTTTTTGAGCTATTTGTACTTGCAGTAGGGTTGTCAACAGATGCGGTTGCCGTTGCTTTAACAATTGGGCTAACTATGAAACAAGCTACCATCAAAAAAGCTTTGATTGTGGGTTTATATTTCGGTTTATTTCAAGCCGGAATGCCGCTCATTGGCTACACTATAGCTATCCAGTTTGCCGACCATATCACACAGTATAGTCATTGGGTTGTATTCGTGCTGCTATCATTTCTTGGCGGTAAAATGATATGGGGTAGTTCTAAGAAAAATAAATGCACTGACAGAGAGTGTTCTGGAACTACTTGCACGGACAGAGAATGTCCTAGAGAGAAGCTTCAGGAAGCCTCTTTGAAGTCTAAAACAATGCTCCCTTTAGCTCTTGCAACCAGCGTTGATGCAATGGCTGTTGGCGTTTCGTTTGCTTTTCTTTATGTCAGTATTGTTCCTGCAATCTCGATAATTGGGGTTGTAACGCTTGTTTTTTCAGTGATCGGTGTAAAAGTCGGACACATTTTTGGCTTAAAGTTCAAGTCAAAAGCAGAGTTTGCAGGCGGTGTTATATTGATTTTGACAGGTTTATGGATAGTGCTCGAACACTTATTAGAATTATAAATTAAAAATAAAGGAGATGCTTTACATGGGTTGGGAACACATTAATATACCGAATGGTGAAACAAATTTATTTTGCAATGCAAATATCAGTAGCAAAACAGCTATGAATATTATTTGTGTTCATACGCCTATTGTCCCGGTCTTAGCTGTGCAAGAAATATACGAACCATTCGTAAAATATGGAGTGAACATATTCTCCATTGACTTTGCAGGCACAGGGAAAAGCAGCGGAGAAAAAAGGCTTTCTCGGGAATCTGCTATGAAAGACTTAGATGCTGTCGTAGATTACATTGAAAGCAACTATTCTTCAAATATTCATCTATACGCCCCTACAGGTATTGGCGGAATGTTTGCTCAATATTATGCTACCACCTGTACAAAGATAAAGAGCCTCGCGCAGTTTAATTGCATTCACTATGAAAATACAGCTGATTGGTTGGGTCCATTACCTCTAGCAAAAGCAATGTACTTTTTTCTCAAATTACTCCCTAATATGAAGATACCGTATAAGCCTCCAAAATACAACGGACCTAGACAGGAAGAAGATAATGGGTTTTACAAAGACATGATGGAGAAATACCCAGGCTTCAAAAGCGTTGACTCAAAGTTCATGGAGATAGTGCTTGCATTTTTTATAGCAAAGGACAGCGTAGCAAAAAACAGTGTTTCAATACCTACGCTTGTTTACAAAGTACCAAATGATAGGTTTATGTCGCCACAGTTTTTCGATGACTATTATAAGTCTTTGACTTGCAAGAAAAAGTTAGTGGAAATAAAAAATGGGATTCATAACAGCTATCTTTTCGACAAAGAGATTTTTTGCAAGCACGCTTATGAGTGGTTTGTAGAAAATTCTGACTAGGGAGGCTTCTATTATGGGTTATCAAAACGATACCAAATGGAAAGAAACGCAGAGTTTCTTGCCAGTAAGCAATAGGCTATCCGAGGAAAACATGCCCGAAGAATATTTTTTATCTTTGTTGGGTATGCAAGTTCATATTGACCATTATAAAACTGCCAACCCATATGCCCTGATTTGCCGTTATACGGTCATACAGAGTATAGCGGTAAAATAACCTATAACACATGGGTTAGTTGTGGCTGTGCCATCGTATCTCACTACCAAGAGCAAGGTGCGAAAGATGTTGTCTTATTTGGTTTAAGTGCAAGGGGTTGAAATGCGTAATGCTTTTTTTGTACGATTCAATGTCAATTTGAAGTCATTACCATCCATGTTATTCCAAATTTATCCTCCACCACTCCGTAAAGGGATGCCCAAGACACAGGCGCTAACGGTTCAGAAACTTTACCAGTTTCAGCTAGTTTATTAAATATCGCTTTAACTTCTTCCGCCGTGTCTTTTGTAAGACAGAAAGAGAAATACTCGGCTGTGGGTCTGCTTTGGCCACCATCAGTCATCATCACTGATTGCCCGTCGATTATTACTTCTGAATCCGCCACAAAATCTGGCGGCAATGACACACTCATAGCCCAAGCATCGTCTGCTGGTGTATCTTTGAAATGTGAAATCGATTTTACTTGCGCTCCAAGCACTTCTTTATAGAACGCGATTGCATCGTTGCAGTTTCCTTGGAAACTAATACATGGATAAATCATATATTTATCCTCCTTAATTTTTAATAAAAAAAAATATCACTAAAAATCGTGATGTTTTCTAGTTCGATTTTAATTTTAGCAGCAAGGGAAGGTGTTGTATTGGTTCAAAACGACGTTTTTCGTGCTTTTCTCAAATTAACAAACTGAACGGGTGTTAATCCAATGTACTTCTTAAACTCGTTAATAAATTTGGATTGGTCATAATAGTTATCTATCAAGCTGGCTCTTTATGTCCGTTCATACAATAATTCAGCTGCGCAATGTTGAAACTTGATAATGGATAGAACCATTTGTGGCTTTAAGCCGTAGTGTTTTTTGAATTGCCGTTGGATTTGGCGAGGGCTAAGCCTAATAAACTCATAGAGCGTCTCGGTATTTTGAATTTCTTTGTCATTGATTCTATCGAACAGTTGTATATATTCCATCGTTTTAATTTTTTGTGAAAGACTAATAAGGTAGTCAATTAAAAATTTCTTCATGTTTTCATAATCCAGCTCAAAGAAACTTGCAGTATCAAAATTATTATCAATTGCCTCAATTGGTGTCGTATTATTCGTTACGGCGGTTGTATCAATCCCAGTCAACGCATAAAAAGCCCCTGGCTTAAATCTAAAGCCAATGTATTTTTCATGAGTTGGCATTTCGACATCAAAAATCGTTTCATCATTAAGGCCCCAAACGATAGTTTTATCTTCTACACTTACAACCAGATTAACGCATCCATCAACAACGAAGACATCTATGGTTGGAATGGTATCCTTTATATAATATTCAAACTCCCACATACAAACCAAAACATCAGATAGTTCTGGAATGACGGTTTCGGTATATTTGATTTTCTCCGGGAATTCTTTGCTAAGTAAATAATAATGCTGAATTGGGTTATACATCTTTGCTAAACGCTCCTGTGTGTTTTTATACTACCATTGTACCACACAAACCATGACAACGGTGAACAATGTACAACAACTAGAAAACGTTGATAATACTGAGCCAACCTACATATACTGCTTTAAAATTATTTGACTATACGACATTGGCTAGGTTGCCCTCCAAAAAATCCTATCGGTTGAAAAAAGGGCTTCCACCCTCTCATCTTTGAGGTAGAAGCCCGCCATTTGCAAATCAAAAATGCTACCCCAAAAACTTGTCTATCTCGCTACTTATAACCTCGCGATAATCACTGTGGTAATAAATATCAGAATGGGTACTACCCTTAATGATCACAAGTTTTGTATGTTCGCCTAGCTTAATCATATGGTCTTTACAATATTTTTCATGTCGTTCTAACTCGTCACCCTCTAAATGCCCTATCAGGTCTGCCCTAAAGACTAATATTGGAACTTTATGTGAAATTGGCATAGTCATTGCTTCCAGTACATTTTTTTCTAAAGCAATATACTGCGCTATCAGAGTATCCATATGGTTTGGTGAAATCGAAATTTCTATTACTTCCTCTTTTGTGTATCCATGTTGAATATGAAAAGCTATACCTTCTTCGTCATTTTCGACTTCTTCTACCGAAGGTGGAGCAGACTCAAGGCTAGATTTTACTTCGGTAATTTCATCCTCGGACAAAGCGAGTACCGAGGCAAAGTCTTCAACAGTATATGTGCTATCAAGCAAAATCAGCCCTTCTATTTCATCTGGATACTTTGCGGCATAGTATTCAGCGTAAACGCCGAAGCGGAATAAGGCATCAGCACATATGGGGGATTTAACCCCGCTTGGGTCAACGTTTCTCTTATTTCTTCTACATAGTTTTCATTTGTGCGAGGCGTATCTGTGCCATCGCTATATCCATATCCAAAAAGTTCGATAGTGCATACCGTATATTTTTGTGAAAGTTCCCTCATAAGTGGGGCAAATGCTACTGTAGGTAGTGGTACGCCCCAACCCGGCAACAGAACAATGTTTTTTTCTCCCGCCCCCGTTTGTCGGATGTGCATATTTTTACCCTTGACTTTTACTAATTTCCCCGGTGGTGTCACCATTATATCAACCTCGTTATATCTGCAATTCGGCTTGTTATTCACTATAATTATCCCACGGACTTTTGAAAAATCCTTGACAGCGTAGCTCTAGCCATCTATTTGGCACCTTCCCCATCTCCATTAATCAATGATATTATCTCATGTATCAAGAACATCCGATTATCCAGTTCCGCAATTTTATCAGCGCAGACAACGAGCTCGTCACACAGATGCTCGGGGATGTGATCCTGATATTTATAGCGGGCTTTGTGCTCAAGGCTTGACCAGAAGTTCATGGCTTCTGTACGGATTTGAACCTCTACGGTTACGTACTCGGTTTTTCCTGAATAGAAGACGGGAATTTCCAATATAACGTGGTAGCTGCGGTATCCGCTAGGTTTTGGAACCTTGATATAATCTTTTTCCTCTAATATGTTAATGTCCGGCATGGACCTAAGAAGGCCGACCATATAATGAATGTCTCTAGCAAACGGGCATATGATACGTACTCCCGCAACGTCTTTTAAGTGCTTCTTCACGTTGTCGGCGGTGATGTCCAGATTTAGTTTATGTAGCTTTTGTGCAATGCTCTCAGGGGATTTAATACGCCCCGCGATATATTCAATGGGGTTATTGTCCCTAAAGCTTTTGAAGTCATCTTGCATTATGTTTAGCTTTGTCAGCAGAGTTCTCTGCCCCCATTCGTAAATAACCAGCAAATCTTTAAGCAGTAAGAATTCTTGCTCGCTAAATCTTATAGCCTGTATAATATCTCCATTCTGGCGCCCTTCCGGCTTATTTTTCTCCATACTTCTAAAACGCCTCCCTGGTCGCAAAAGCTTTTGCTGCCCGAGCGGGCAACCGGCTTCGCAGATATATAGCTGATCCACTCTAAAACCGCCCATTTCATCGCGGCCCATTGAAACGATGTTTCAATGGGTTCCCACTTGCCTTAGGGCACCCCCAAAAACTATTTTCTACGGTACCCCGGGGCAAGAGCGACGCATGCGCCACCGACATCTTTCGAAACTTGCCTTTTTCCCACAAGCCATCAGACACTTTTAAAGCGGCTTAACTATACTTTAAATATTTTGAGTTCAAAATTCGCTCTAATCCCCTCCGGGCAAGGTAATGCTAAATTTCGCACCGCCTTCACTTCTATTCTCAGCTGTTACATGACCGCTGTGCTGAGCGGCGATTGTCTTTACAATCGCAAGTCCAATGCCGTGATTACCGTCTGCGCCTTTATAAAAACGCTCAAAAATATGCGGCATAATGCTAGAGTCAATGCCTGCACCGTCATCTGCTACGCAAATTTCTACATATCCATCGTATCTATGACATGACAAAGTAATTTGACTCTTAGCATATCTTATTGCATTGGAGAGCAAATTATCAATCGCCCGTGCAAATAATTCTTCTATACATTCATAGTACACATCATTAGCTCCAAAGTCAAAAGAAATTTTAGTCAGCTCTTTTGCAGCCACGGCCTCTTGTCTTGCAGCCCTGTCTTTGATTAACTGTGTCAAATTCACCCTTGAGCTTGTATAGGCGGTGGAAATATTATCAATCTTTGAGATATAGAGCAAATCCGTCACTAAATCGGCAAGATTATCGGTTTCTCGCAAGATAGTTTCGCTGGCCTCTTTTGGATCCATGATACCAAAGGAAATACCCTCGGCGTAACACTTAATCGACATAAGCGGTGTGCGCAGCTCATGGGAAGCGTTCTGGAAAAACGCTTTTTGCTCGCTGTCGTATATGGCTAATTGTTTTGCTGACTTGTTCAGTGCTACGTTTAATTCCTCAAGCTCTTCTTCATTAAAATCAAAATCGTTCGTGCTAAAATCGCCGCCACCTATACTAAGGGCAAACTTGCTTAGTTTCTCTATTGGCCGGGTGATTGAGTTAGACAGACAATATGTAACAAAAACCGCTATTAAAAACATGATACTGATAAGAATAATTGAAATAATGCCAAAGCGCCCAAAGATCCCCGATGTCTCAACATACAGATTCTGATGGGCACGTAAATTAAACTCACCTTCTACCGCAAAGAATCTGATGGCAAAGTTAAGTATAAGCCCTGTAAGCAGAAATGAAATAAACTGCAGAGCAATAAAAAACTTTAAGATTCGTACACGGATTTTAGTTTTCTTCATTCTCATGAGACTCACCGCTTTCTGGCGTTGTATTCTCAGTATGTGCCTCACGCTCAAACTCCATGCGCCTAAAAATTGCTTTTATGCGCATAGTAAGCGCCATTGGGCTGAAAGGTTTGACCAGATAATCATCACTGCCCAAATCCAGGCCCGTTGCATAGTCTAGGTCAGAGTCACGGGCTGTTAGCATAATGATAGGAACACGGCTAGTTAGTCGCAGCTGCTTACAAACGACAAAGCCGTTAGAACCTGGCATCATTACGTCCAAGACTACTAAGTCCGCCGGGCTTTCAGCAAAGGCTTCGAGTAATAAATCACCACTTTCAAAGTCCTTGACTATGTATCCGGCATTTTCCAAAAATGCTTTGATGGCTAAGCGAATTGTGGCTTCATCGTCAGCGATGTAAATTTTTTTTGTATTTTCCATTGCAATCTCTTCCTTTCGTGTACATATGGAACCCTATATGGATTACGAACAAGAACTGTTCGAACCTAGAGCGGCATTTATAGTCAAGCCATTTTAAAAGTGTCCAAGTAAAACGCAGGATTTTTTCTGCAAGGCAAAGAACCGACAATAGGAACCCGTCGGCAAAGCGGAAGATACCCGTTGCACGCAGTGGGCGGCGCTTGCGCCGTTTTTGCC
>Ga0136643_10000501_pt1 | contig 43412 bp, 30 predicted proteins | sample TergutLab28metaG_FD_96883 | JGI IMG/M metagenome (GOLD analysis project Ga0136643, IMG submission 96883) | Labiotermes labralis P1 segment gut microbial communities from Petit-Saut dam, French Guiana - Lab288 P1 (version 3) (version 3) | ecosystem: Host-associated > Arthropoda: Insects >...
CCTTGGATACGTGCTGTTTCCTTTACATCCTTACTAATTTGTTTTAAAATTTTGTACACTTTAGGTTGAGTCCTGTATGTGTCATGTTCTAAATTTGTGACAGATTTGTCCCAGGAAAGTCTTCGTCTTTTTCTTACTTCTTTTTTAGCCAGTGCAGTGTTTCATTGGTATTCTAGTTTGTCTTCTAGTTTTTTTGAGTTCAACCATTTTCTATATGATCTTTTCTTGTTGTGAAGCTTTGGTGTTAAATGTGAAAACTTGCAATGAAAGCGCTGGCACTTCGGTTAGGGAATTGAGTTGAACCAGAAGAAATCAGTAACTGGAATCATAAAATGTGTAAGAAATTTGGTGGCCACTTACAGCATTACCATGAGTGTGGATGGTTTGAAGTCATTTATTTTCCTTGCTAGTTTCATACATACCTGTTTCTGTGAAGTTTGTTTCATAGTGATTGATGATGATGATTGTGTTATCTTTTATCAGGTATAAGGGAAACGGATACTATTACTTGCCTACTCCGCATTTCCATTGCTGTGAGACAGTAGTGACTCCAGATTGGAGGTGTTTAATGATATTTGGAATCTCTATTTTCTTCAGAAGAAACAAATTTACCTTAGTACACATACTTGTTCTTTGAACAGGCTGCTGTTGGTTGTTCCTGCTGTTCCTTTGCAACACTGGGAACTGCTTATCCAGTAACACAGCATTGCATCCCAGAAGAACAGAATGCCCATTTACACCACTATGAAAATCCCAAATGAATGGGAATATACTATTAAGCTACATACTTTACTGCTTGACTTTCTGTTCATTGTTCATTGTTGGTTAAGATGCAGTGTCATTGGATTGAGAGGAACAAAAGTAATATTTATATGTGTGTAACTGGGTAATTTCTCTTCTAGTGCGGAATTATGGACACCTCACTACTCAAAAGGTGTCGCTCAGTGGATGAAGCTGAGCATCAGAAGGATAGTGACAGTGATGATGGCATGCACAGCAAGATTGTAAGCTCAAGAGAGAAAGTTCAAGAGCTTAAGTTGAAGGAACTTCCATTAGTTCATCGAACAAAAAAGAAGTCTGAGAGGTAAGTTCATTTTACCGAGTTTCATATTTTGTGGTGCACATTTTTGATGTTGTTTAAAAATGACTGGATCTTGCATATGTGGTTTATGGTACACAAGGAATTTACTTATACAAGGGACAGGATTTTACACACACACTGAATGAACGAAGTTATTGTTCATAAAATGAGTTTACTTGACATTTTTCATCAGTAAAATGCAGCAAAATTTTATTTCCTGTGTCATTGTTAATGTGCCGACATTTAAAGTAACTGGTACAAGAATGTCAGGATGCATTGAATCTCACTATTTCATCAGGGGGTTAAAGTATAAAATATGATGTTCATTCTTCACTGTATTACTGGAGAAGCACCTAGATATTAGTGCATGATGGCATGATATAAAAAGTCCTATTTTCCTATAAGTTGGGATAACTGAGTCAGTCAAATGACTGTTCATTGACTAGATGACCAGGGTTTTGATTCTTAGCAGATGCAAAATTTTTGTCATTGCCAACATGTCCACATCAAGTACAGGGTTTGTCCAACATCCTATTCATTGCTTGCCACTACCAGTAAGTTCCTTTTGGCTGAAATTGATTGATCCATGCTGGTATAGAATGTAAGGAGCTTTACAGTCTCATGAGTTGGTGCTATTGGTGTAGTGATAGTTTGTTCTAGTGTATAGTTGTTATTCTTTGTAAGTATATAGTTATGCTTATTGGATCCCTTCCCAGCATTACAAAGCATGTTTTTAGGTAGCAGACTGGGGGGGACACACACAGCCTGTAGCTGTGGAGGGTACTTGGGATTGTGCTGAATATGCTGCTGGAGACACCTGGCAAGGAGTAGTCCTGGATCTTGGAAGTTGGGCTTAAGTCTGATATGTTCCTTAAATGCAGGGAATTTCTTGACCAACTGAGTTTTTATCAGGTTTTCAAGCGAGTCCCTGCAGCATGAAGAGAAGTTAATTGGTGGTGTTTATGGATACTTCTTGTGTGGAATAACATTTTTTTTTTATGCTTTATCAAAAATGAAAGTTAGAAATGCTGCAATGGCATGGCTACCTGAGACAGTTTTTGTGGTAATATTATTGCAAGCTAAATGCTCCTCCCTCATTTCAGCACGGCTAATTGCAATTTTCCTCATGCGTCAACATACATTGCTTTTCTGTTCTGTGTAAGTTGTACAGTATAATTAATGATGGTTAAGATTAAGATGGTGTGTTTATATACTCCAAAAAATTATACTACACACACACGCACACACTTTCTTTTAAGGCAAGGCATCCCTATCATGTTTAAATATATTAGTAAATAAAACAAATGTAAATGAAGTCTAAACACAACTTTAAGTAATCATCAGCATCATGTTTCGGCTATAAAAGCACATCCAGGCCAAGCACATATTCATGGTAATAAATATATATTACAATGCCATAAATGTTATGGACGAGATCTTTTCTTGCATCAAGATGGAGGTATTGTAAGATGTAATATACATTAAAATGGGGTTTGAAGATTTTTTTTTTATAAAATTTGAAGTTTTAATTACAAATTTGATAAACTCTTCAAACCCCATTTTTAATGTAAATTACATCTTACAATACCTCCTCTTGATGTAAGATGAGATCTCGTCCATAATATTCATGGCATTGTAGTATATATTTCCTAGTATGAAATGTGCTCAGCCCAAAGATGGCTTTTGTAGCCAAAACATGTTGCTGATGATTACTTATAGACAAAGTTGTAGACTTAATTTATATTTGTTTTATTTACTAGTATACTGCACACATGTTACCATACTCTACTGCAATATAAGAGTGGGATTTTGTATACTTAGTAGTTAATATTTAATGCTTACTTTTTCTGCATGACATTTTGATTTGTTGCATGAAAGAATGGGCTGTCTTGAAAAGTTCTCAAACCCAGGTTGTTGCATGTGAAGTTTAGTTTATTAACAAACAAATGTATGTAGACTGCTGTTTTGTATGAATGGATTCTTGTTATTATGGTTGGCAAATGGATCTAACAAGATTAGACCTGAAAATGTACAATGCAATCTCAACTGTTGCCACCAGTTAATATTACAAAACATGTATTCCATGTAATGACAGTCAGTTGCATATGATGGAAACATATGTCTTAAATATACCACAAACAATGGACAATATCCATCATTATTATTTATGTTTGTGTTGATTTTATGGTTTGTTGAATGATGAAACAAGAAACCAGCAGCATACACATAATTTGTAATATTAACAAAGTTTCAATCAAATATACGGTCATGTTGAGAGAGACTTCTTTAGGAAGTATAAACATGAAGTAGCAAGGTTTACATTGGTACATTTAAAATAGCTACTTGCTCTGTGTATAAAATTAGCTCAAAATATATACATTCACACAAATAAGACTGACTAGTTATGCCATGCCTGTAGGTGGTCTCCTGTTATATATATTTTGCATTGGAGACTATTATTTCTTATTTTAAGCACCATATATTTGTGCAACATTTTATACACAGATACATAGAACAGCAATTCCTCTATTTTGTAGTGGCAGTACTTTCAAATCAACAAATCCTGATGATGTCTGGTTGATTGGAGGATCATTGGGTTCAAGAAATGCAGTGCTCAGGTTCCGATGCAGTGCTCTTTCAGACCCCCCTATTGATCCCCCAGCAAATGAACTTCATATGACATACAAGACAATCCAGGCAGAAACTAAATTGCTGTCTGCTGTTCTCCATTCCCATGGCATGAGAGAAGTGAGTAAGAGATCAATTTCTTCATTATTTACATTTTTGTCCCACAGGTATTTTGCCAAGAGGAATGTGATTGAGCAGATTTTATGATAGATTATGGAAGATAATCACAAATTTAATATACCAAATGAGAAACTGTCATTTAGGTTCAACACAAATATCTTTAAGCAGTAAATACGTATATGTTTTGACCCTGCTTTTGGAGCATCATCCATCAGGTCACTGGAGGACAGTTTGTCTTGGCAGTAGACTCAGATGAGTGGTTAGTTGTATGCCCTAGGGAAACAGCTCCTGGCACCCATTACATAAGAGGCTGGGTGAGCTACAAAACTGTTCTGGACATTTCAGAGAAGGGAAATATCTGTTGTCCTTGCTGTGAATCCAACCATGATCCTTTAGTTTTCCCATTAGTTATTACATTGACTACAGTATCCTTGCTTCACACCCATATTTATGTATTAAGGACTATTATTGTAAGGTATATACACACACATATGCATATATACATACTATATGGGTGTTATGCTCAGTCTATCACATTAAGTGTATGACATAAATTGAGGGTGTTCAAGAACAAGGTACTGAGGAACATACTTGGGACTAAGAGGTAGGAAGGAACAAGAGGTTGGAGAAAGTTGTAGAGCTTCATGATTTCCACCCATCCCCAAATATTAGGATGATCAATTATAGGAGGATGGGGTGGATGGTGCATGTGGCATGCATGGAGGCAAAAAGAAATGCATGCAGGGTTTTGGTGGGGAAACTGGAGGAAATATACCATTTGGAAGACCGGATAGGAGGATGATATAATAGATCTTAAAGAAGGTGACAGGGAAGGCGTGGAATGAATGCGTAGAGTAGGAGCAGATGGTGTGCTGTTTTGAACATGGTAATGAACAACCTGTTTCATATAATGCAGGGGATTTTTTGAGTAGTTCAGGATCTGTTAGCTTCTCCAGAAGGACAAGTCTGTGACCAAGGTTTGTTATTAATCGGACAATCTATTGGACTTGTCTTGCTTTCATTTAAAAGTAGACTGAGAAGCTGGCTCTACTCTCATAATTGGGTGAAGAATATACATGAAACATAATGTTTTGGGTCCATTAGACTGAGTTAGGTCCTATGTCCTGGCAGTAAGAGGATGAGTAATTATAGTCAGGAAATGTAAATTGTAAATGCTGGGGATTGAGAGTATGACCTCCAGACAGTGACACTACATTGGTTATAACTGAAACCTGTGAGACTATAAAAGGTGGCAGTGAGAAAGGGGAACAGCCAAACACAGATTTGGGGTGGGGGGGATGATCATGTGGATGACAGTGTGAACACTGGTGCCATTAAAATGGACACAGTTGAAATATCATAAAACTGTTATATTTTTTTGATAACAGTTCTAAATGAAGATCAGATGAAAAAATGAAATCTAAGGAGTATCAAGAATTGTACACGAGAATTGAAGATTGTTTCATTATATTGGAAACAGAGTAAGTTTCATATGTAAATTTTGTGCAGTGATGGTAGGAGAACTAACTTCCAAAACACGGCAGAAAATCTGATATAGGTGTTATGATTAGTTCATTGTGTGTCATGGAAATACATTTCACTTGTTGAAGGAATGGTGTCGGTTTATTCTTTAAGCTTGTGTTGATATGTGGATGGATTTCATCAGTTCATTCTGTCCTGAGAGAATGATATATCATTCATTTTGCACTGAGTATTCATGAAGTATACAGTCACATATGGTTCCACAGTAGACACACTGCACTGATTCTGCAGTGTGTATGGAAGTTCTGACACTAGGAGTTTTTTATTCACTGAAAATTTCTTCCACATTGTGTTGTTATGACGAAAAGTAGAGGTGATATAGTGGAAGTTGCATCTGTAAGATCTGTGCAGCTATGCAAAATTGTGAGTCCAGTATTTAATTTCTTTTTTTAAAAACGTGGGTGCTCTGCTGCTGTATTGAACCCATCAGAGGACTGACACACACTCTTTACATGATTTGTATCACCACAACAGCTATAACTAAGTGACTACAGCATGAAAACCATCTTCATGTGTACTGTACACCAAGCTTCCTGCATGAACTGGGTCATATCCAATTCAGCAATTTTTTTTCCTCCCCTGTGGTTGAAGTGCACGTTGTGTTACCAACTGCCAGTTTATGGGTCTGGTGCTGAATATTTGGAATGAAAGTTTTAAAAGTGGTAATCACAGAGTTCATATTTGTACTTCCTACATTTCTCTACTATAGCATTTTATACATTTTATTTGCTTCTGTCATAATAAGAGCAGTCAAAGAAAAAGAGGTAGCAACATTGTTAAAGTTCAGCAGTTTGAAAGTATATCTGATCCAAAGATTTAATTCTTCTGGGATGTTACGCTATATCTGGGAAGAGGGATGCTCTTTGTGGACCTTTTTGAATCTGAAAATGAAGGCACTACAGAGCTTTGAAACATCAGTAACTGTTTACAGTTCACCAGGTGTCAATATACTTAAAACTGCTAGTTTTAAGTATATTGACACCAGTATTACTAATGATACTATTTATAACATATCCTTAGCATAAGAATAGTAACCTACTTTGACATATGTACATAAACAACTAATGATAATTCATTCATAACAGCCGTAGGTAATGGTACCCACTACTGAAACGAGATCTCGTTCCCCCCATCCAACCCCCATTACCCTAAAAGAACACCCCACACATCTTGTATAGCTGCTCTGTAAGTTAAATCACAACCTGAAGATGGCCAACATATAAGGACGAAACATGTAGTTGTATACCTACTGTAGTACTATTAGGTGAAGTATAATTGTGTTTGACTGTATGTGTAACACACAAAAATTCTTTCACCTCAAAATACTGTGACCATTTGTGACTCACTTATTTTCTCATCTTCAATCAAAACTAGTTATAGCTTTTCAGTTCCCACTTAATTTGATGTCTCTCTAAACAGCATGCATGATTTTCAGTAGGTTGGTGTCTGATATTCCTGAAAATGCTGGCAAGTTTTCATCATCTCTCAGTACTGAGTCATCTCCAAACAACACTTCAACTAATGGCTGGGAAGACCCTTGTCCTCCAATTCCATGTTCTTGTGAACCACTGAAATGATATCAAGTTAACATATGGAGTTTATCAGTTTCTTGATTGTGGTGAATTTCATGCTATAATTCACTGTTCAACTTTCATGAGTGTTGGATTTTCCCAGCAATTCTTGCAAAGCAGTATTTCATACATGAGGTGCTAAATTTTTGTGTTTTGCAAGTTTTTTGGACAGATGATTTAAATATCCATGTCCCAAACTTATCCATAGATGGAATAACATTAGTGTTTTCTTTGAAGCCAAGTATACTGAAAGTCACCTTTCCAATTGGTTTATCAAGTTTTCCATGCATTGCTTTCCCCACTCTCACTTGTGAGCAGATCACTTACAGATCAGCCAAGGTGTTTTTCATTAAGTGGGGTTCATTGCTTTTGTGCTTCTGGAATGAGAGTCTTCTTCAGTCATTTTGTATATTTTATGCTTTCAAAAAGTGAATGCAGTTCATTAAAAATTTCATGATTTGTAAGCTTTTTGAGGTTACTGTTATATTTTTTTTTGGTATTTCATGAGTTCTGTCCCTGGGGGAGGGAGTGACATGCTCACCCCATGCAGCATAGTGGTGGAGAGGTGCAAAGTGGGTGGAAAAATGAATATTGTATATACAAAAAAAAATTGCTTTTCTGTGCTAAACAGATTTTAAGTAATTGAACAAAATATAAGGGAAGTCAATAAATGTGACTTTTTAGATTTCATAATTACTCTGAGTGGGTGGCCATTGTAATTACTTGCCCCAGGTGCCAAAAACATAGCTACACCACTGCTTGAAACCAGTAGCTCACTAACACTGAAATTGGATTCTGATGTTTTGATCATTGTGTCAGTTGCAGTTAATCATAAACATCTTGACACTACTGTTTACAAGTATAGAGAAGTGATACACTCAAGTTATCTGAAGATTACATGTTTGGAGATGCATAGAACTGGCTCAGGATCAGGTCTGTGGCAGGTTTTTGTATGTGTAGTATTGAACCTTTGACTCCTGCTATTATAGCGTGGTCAAGCCATCATATTAACTGAGAATATTCAGTTAATTTTTGAAGGATAAATTGAATAATGGAAAAAATGTCACAAGCATTAATTTAAAATGATGTTTATGAAAAATGAACTTCAGCAGATTAGACTGTATTTCATTTGGTGGTAACTGTATACAGACTTAAAGTATAGTGTGTTAATGAAGTACACAGGAAGTGAAAGTTTGTGTAACATGGTCATGAATTCTGTTTTGTTCTTGTTTCTAATGTAGTTGGATTTAACCCTTAACACACTGTGTTCTATTCATTAGTGTTACAAGCCTTAAAACAAGATCTATAATGCATTTGACCCTTAACAGACACTTTGTAAAAGTTTTATAAATCAAAAAGTAGCCCACTGATAATTGCATCTTTGAATACAGTAAAGGGTTATATATTTTACAGACATCAAATTAATATTGTAAAAAGATGTCTTGCTGTTATGTTAAACTTTTTACCTAATATTTAGATTATTCTGAATGCCTTAATACTTCAGGGAATTGTGAAATATGCTGAAATTTATAACAGCAGTTTGAATTTCATAGGTATATTCAGGAAGTGATATTGTTAAGAATTTTACGTGGAATTGAAGTAGACATGCTTTAATGCTATTTCTTGATAGCTAAATCTGCTGTGAGGAATCATTTAAACACTCATTTCCAGCATGCTTTATACACTACATCAACCCATAGGAGCTATACGGAATCGGTGAAAATGATATGGCTATGCCAGTTAATTACAACAGTTGTTGTATCTCTTGATACACTAATGGTGCAACTGACTTTACATCGGTAATATATGTCACAGTTTACAGTAGGATTCTTTTTCTGTGCTTAAAGAACAAGACTTCTCTAAACTCATGTATTTGTTAGCTAAAATGTACAGAACACAGGGGTGAACACCTTGTGTCATGGGATGGGAAACACTGAGAACAAAACCAGTGTGATCCTGCATTTATTTCTAAGTTAAGATTGTTGTCCAGTATAGTGCTATGTATCCATCGTATTCCTTCATAGTCTAGGCCCCAGTTACTTAGATTGCCAGCTTGTAAAAGTTTCTCACAAGAAGCAAATAGTGTAACTACCGCAGGCGCAGTTATGTGGGAAGCCTCGTAGATGTAAAAACACTCCAGGTGCTGGGATAGGTGGGGATATGCATGTGAATTTTGATTTTCCCCACTCCAACAACATTGACTAGTATTAGATGGTCTGACAGTAAGGCTAATTAAATGATCATCAGTTAGGTCAGGGCATCTATAAAAATGTGCAACTTCAAGAGTAGGTGCCCGCTTTAGCAGTTCAGTCAATGCTTGTGCTGTCACCACATGCCCCAACTGAATGCTTCGCAAGTTTATTAGTGGTGGAATGACACTTAATGTCGTGTCTTCAGATTCCCCCCTCCAGTCAACATGGGCACCATCTTCCACTAATGTATGTAAGTTGGGGCATGATTTTAAGATTTTTCCAAGGTCCAGTGAAGCGTACTGTTCATGGAGGGAAAAGCTTAATGCAAGGTCATGTAAGTTTGACCCATGGGGCGTTGCCAAGAAGGAGTAAAGTCCATCAATCCAGTCTGCATCACATGGAATGCTGAAGAGGTGAAGAGTAGTGAGTGTGGGGGGGAATATATGTAATGCTGAAGGTGGGTGATGTGGTTCATAAATGGTAAGCTTCTGTAATGCGGGGCAGGAGAGAGATAGCAGTTCAAGTCGTCTCACTGTGGTTCGGTAACATTGTGCAGAAATGAGACTAAAGCTCGGGGGTGGTGGAGGATCAGTATTTCCTGTTGATGCAGTCCATGCCCTATCTAATATTTCAAGTACCCTTCCCATGTGTCCATAATCACCAAGAGACTGTATCTGTGGAGCATGATGTAGAGCTAACAGAACCCCTGTGGCAGTGACACCTGTACTGGCAACATTCAGGATTTTAAGAGTATCACAGAGAGGATTACGATGTTCACAGTACTCAAGAAGAAATGAACGATCACTCATTTTATTTTCACTGTCACGATTTAACCTTAATCGTGGAAAGAGTCGATGCAGGATTCTTAGTCTTCCCCACCCTCTGCCACTACATCCATTTGCGTTTGCACACTGTTCCAAATCAGTAAGTTCACATTTGCCTGCTACAGAAGATGGAGAAGCTTTATCACGGAGTTCTACTTGAAGAAAGAGGTGTCGAAGTCCTGCATCTGTCACTTGTCTTGACTGAGACACATCAAGTACAGTGAGTCTATGACATGCTGTTCCAATAACCTGCAGAACTGCATCACTAGCTATGTTGCGAAGAATGAGGTGTTGAAGTGCAGTAGCTGATACAAGTGCACCATGTAGTAAACTGCGATCCAAGCGTAGCAAGGCTGAACGAGCAAGCTCCAAGGTCTTTAGTCCACGGCCTTCAGATGCCAAGAGGCGTAACAGAGCTGCTTGGTGACTGCATCCATAGTAACAACATAACTCTACTTTCAGTTGATGCACATCTGGTGCAAGTAACAGTGCAAGGAGGTAAAGTGGTGCAGGGCCTGCTCCCCCAGCACTACCATTTGGTGCTTGGGCTGACAGGAGTTTTGACACTTCCTCAATTAGTTGTGATCGTATAAGACCAGGCAGAGACAGGAGTAGATTTGGGCGAAACCTGCGGCGAGCTAGTGTCAAGGCATGTGCAGCTGATGAATCCTGGGCAATGAGCTGTAGCAAACGGCATGTTGAAACCAAGTTTGTTGAAACTTGGGTATGACACATTGAAAGCAAAGTCTCCGGCTGGTGGTGTTGTGGCATTATTGAAGTTAATCAGATGAAGATCCCAGATGATCAGGAGGTTGTGAAATCTGTGGGGCGGGAAAAAAAGTTAGCAGGCAGTACCTAGAGACTAATGATTAAATTTGGAAGTCGTGGACAGCACTTTGGTTATGGAAACTGACCTTGAAGGAAAATGTGTTTTAATACGTGTTTACATTTGGTATTGTCCATAATATTAAAAGATGTAGACTTTTATTTTGATGTTTAGTCGCAGTTTTACACCATCTGTAGTTAGAACTCTTAACTGTAAAACACGTTATAATCACCAGTAATTTCTTAATCGCATCGCCGTGGACATCGGGTATGAACAATCTCCGACTCCAAGAAATTGGCAGCTTGTGTGACCCCATTAAAAATTGTGGTTAAGGGCACACAGCTGTAACAGCTATCAAGAAACATTGTATTTGTACCGCGATGAATGTTTATGTTTTAAGGTTAAAGGTTTTAATGAGGTTCAAACAGAAACCAAACTAATCAATGCTAAAAGTGCAGAAGGCGTATAAAGCATACAAGAGCTCCTTTGAATTTTAAGCCATACCAATGAAATGTGTGCCGTAACAGTTTTAAAACATGCACTCACGTTATATGCAGTTACATAACTATATTTGCTCACATGTTTTTATTATCCGTGGAGCGCTCATTTATGTGTTTTTAAATGAAATTTTGCTTCTCACAGCATGCAACATATTTGGCGACTTCCTTGTTTATCTTTGGACCTTGAATTGTGGGCGCATGCGCATTGATGGGCATAATCGAGTGAAAACCATCGAATTATTCGATTATCGAAGTTTTGTTTATACTGTTACCTGGAATTGACTATTCCGTGGATGAATCTTTGAAAGTAACTCAATGGAGTAGAGTGCGCTGGAGAAGCCAGCAGTATTTTTACAGCAAGTTAGATTGCCGGATTGTTTGGAGGCCGGAGGTTCAGTTCTGAATTGACCTGAACCCGTTAATTGTATCCCATTGCAACCCCGTACCTTTCAGGTCTATTTTAAAGGTGTACTGCGGTATTCCAATAGGTCTTCTAGCTGGTCTTTTCGCCAGGTGTACCACCATAACCACTTACGTGCTTCTCCGCACCCCCCAAACTCTCCGCATTTCTATGTCCATTTCGCACTTGATTTGATTGACCAGATAATACTTGGTGTTGCGTTAAATCCATTATATGTTATCGGTGATAAACGTATCAATAATTTTGAGCAGTTAGAAATGTTTTAACTGCGAAAAAGGGGTGTGTATTAAGTATCTTCTTAGTCATACTTTAACTTGAGTCTTTCTGTTGATCATATTTATGAGTCTTCAAGGTAAACCACGGAATATTTCAATGCCAGCATAATTTTTTGAAAACGCGAAACTTTGACAGTTGGTCTTGATAATCTATATTAATATGGTGTATATTTGAATGTTTGTGAAAATTGCCTTGGTTATGTACCATGAAGTTTCATAATGAAAATTTAAAATCACGTGGGGCAGGTAAAATCTCAGCTCTTTCGAACGGAGTTTTTACACGAATGCCTAGGTTTTGCAGCAGCCATAATTCTAACAATTTTTATTTGTAGGGTGAATGTAGTTTTACTCCTAAACAAGTTACTCCCCCTCCCCAAAATTTATTCCATACTGTAGAGTGAAAACACAAAATAAATTGTTTTCTGTTGTGAAACATCAGCTTCATTATCTGGTTCTTTTAACCTGTAAGCTATTCAGGGTTCTCCTCAGTTAACATGGCAGCATGAAAGTCTTTGGTTAGGTATTGGCCTCCTCCACACGGGGAACCGTTGTCCCGGAAGTTCACTGGCCAACACAAGGATGCCCCTTATTTTGTTCTGGTGGTTGGGGAATCCATGGAAGCCAATAACTGCTTCAGGCCAAAGCTTTTTTAAGCAGCCATTTAGAGCCATGAACTTAAGATTGTCCGTGGACTCCTGATGTTTCCAATGTAGTCAGCTGTACTGAACAATCTCTAGCATTCACTGACACTGACAAAGGTTTCCTTCTCACTTGCATCCAAGATACATTGGAAAGTGTGACAGCCGCGGTAGCTCTCGGATATCATTGCATTTGCCTGGTTGAGTGGCGGAAGGAATGAGTTATTTATTTTGGGATGATATTTAACTTGAATAGACTTTCTGAAATACGAGGAGAACCTTCAAATGCCTGCTGCTTGGATTTCAGATTCATTTTTCACATATGTTTTGACACATTAGTTTCCTTTTCTCCTTACGCTTAGGCTTTTCATCAGCATGCACATCACACTTTCCAGACATAGGCATAATTAAAGCATAAGGACAATGATTATTTCTAAAAATTGCGAGAAGTGCAGTCACAAAATGGTGTGATCATATAGTTTCAGGACTGACTGCAAAGTGATACTGCTGAAGCTAGCATGAACTTCTGCTGCTAGGTACAGATAGAATAGTCTCATGAATAATTTCATGCTTGGGATAAGGTTATAGCCTGGGTGATTGTTGAGTAATGTTGTGTTAAGTACAGGTGTGTGTTGTTCCATTTATAATTTTGGTGTACTGACATGAATTTGGTAACTGGTAACAGATTCTGAGGATTTTTAGTTGTTATATATATATATATATATGAACCTGTTATGTTACATATGTGTGGGATTGTTCCCATTGTTCTCTGTTAACAGATTTGATTTTTTTTTTTTCTCTTTATAGAGTGAAAGACAAAAATAATGGTTTTGGGGGGAAATAATGGTTATGACTGTTTTTCAGGACTTAAAATTACTCTTCTTTCTGCTTTATTAATATATCAACCACATAAAAAATATCATGTCTAAAATTGTAACAGACACTAAAAATTGTTTTGCCATGTAAATTTTCTTTATCCTCTGTAAGCTTTAATGTGGTGGGTGACAGTCTAATTATACTATATTTTATTGTGTTGAGTTTGGTAGAGGTGACATTACCTGTACTGTATTTAAGGTTCTTTCTGTTCTCCAGGTTCATCCAAACATTCCTGACTTTAACCTGCTGTGGACAGGAATTCACCCAAAGCCCCATTTGCTGAAGGCACTGACACCTTACCAAAGAGTCAATCATTTTCCCAGGTAATGGATGGGTTGCCTGTTTCTCTTTTAGTATAGAGACGGTTAATAGCAGAATGTCCTTCAAAATAAAATTGACTGTAGGTCCATTTAATATGTATGTTCTGTATGTTTTGTTTGACTTTCTTCTCTCCTGTCCAGCTGTTTTATATGGAGCATTCTCATATTTTTGGATTTGAACTCCAGCAAGGTGAAAAATTTTATCCCTCTAGAAACATTTTTTGGTGTATTCTGACTCATATAAATCATCACCCAAAATTCATATGGTGCAGGTATTTTATTTGCATGGAGGTAATAATATGGAAAAACTTCCAAAATTGGGAAGGGGGTGTTATGGTGTGCAATAACAGTGACAGCAATGACAACAACAGCTTCAGCACAGCAACTTCTCTTCCTCCTCCTGCCCCTCTCCCCAACACATTCTCCTCCTCCTTTTTCACTTCCGCTGCCCACTTTTTTCCTTCATTCCTGCGTCTTCCATTTATTTTTTACTCCCTCTTTAACCTTCAGCCTTCTTCCTGTATTCCTTCCTTCCTGTCCCCCCCCCCCCCTTCCTTCATTCATTTTTCTCCCACCTTGCATTTGAATGCCATTTCCGATGATTACATTCTCAAATGAACATCATAATGGGTGTTTGTATATTGTAATAGTCATGTATTGGCTGATACAAATATATGTTTCTAGATAGCATATTAATTCTGTTCTGTTATAATTTTAAAATTATGCATCCCGTTGTGTTGAACTATAAAATAAGGAAATAACAAATAACCATCGAACACAACTTTATAAAGTATTCATACAGCTACATGTTTTGACTCCATGGGACAATTATCAGGCTGACTTTTAGAGTATATTAAAAGAAGTATACATATCGCAATGTGGAAGTAATATGTCACTTTTTACAAATATATTTACAATTCCAGTCTTTCTTTGATACAGTCAGTTCTTCATAATTAAAATATGGTGGTAGTTAAGCTGTTAAAATCTTTTAGAAAGTGGCAGATGTTGTTGAAGGCTATGGGTAATTGATTTTTGTATGATGCCTTATTCTTTGTCACCGTATGCCACGATGTGAATGGGACATACACTGCTTAAGTGACCTAAGACATTGTCACCATAATACATCACCAAATATGAAAAAACACCACATGGTACCTGTTATTGAATAAGACACCATACAAAAATCAACCACGTATGGCCTTCACCGACATTTGCCACTTTCTGAATGATTTTAACTCTTTAACTGTCACCTTATTTTAACTATGAACAATTGAAGGTGTGAAAGAGAGAATGAAATTGTAAATATATTTGTAAGAAGTGAGATCTTACTTTCACAATGCAATATGTATACTTCTATTAGTATGTTCGGAAAGTCAGCCTGATGATGACTGCATGGGGTTGAAACATGTAGCTGTATGAATACTGTACAAAGTTGTGTTTGATGGTTCTTTGTTTATTCTGCATTCTGTTCTGTTCATCCGTTTTGGTAGTAACATGATTATTTACATTGCCTGTTACTTCTGCATTTGCAAATGTTATCCTAACATCACTCAAGTCATCATTGCAGGAACGTTATCCTTACTGTTTTTAATCATGATTTTTTTTTGAGTAGATGTTTCATCTTTTAAATATAAAATTGATTCAACAGTAGAAGGATATGTGAACTGTGCTTTTCTTTGCTCATTTCAGAAGTTTCTTCTAATTGTGTAATTTTTCCTGTGTAGCTGAAAATTTCTCCATGCAAGCATGTGGTATTTCAGGTTATCTTTTACCTTGAAGATGAAGGGAACAGGTTCTGAAATGTTGATAAAGTAATGTCTGGCTGCGGTGCATCTCATGCCAGAAGACATTGTTATTCATTCTTTAACTAATACAGTGTATCATAACTGATATATTTAAAATACTTCTCACTACTCTTCAAATTAATGAATATTACAGTTCTTGTCCACTGTTGTCACATCTATGTTTGATATGTTCATAGTACATGAGTTCAGGACTAACATAGTTCAATGTCTATCTGCATTAAAATTTTCAGGTCATATGAACTTACACGTAAAGATCGTTTGTACAAGAATATTGAGAAGATGCAACATATAAAAGGAGTAAAACACTTTGACTTCATACCTCAGACATTTATGATGCCAGTAGATTTCCGAGAATTGTGTTCATCACATTACAGACATCGTGGTCCATGGATTGTAAAGCCGGTTGCTTCATCAAGGGGGAGGGGTATTTACATTGTTAATAGTGTAAGTAAATCTTCTGAATTTTATGTTTTGTTGTCTGTGCATCCCTGTATAATCTTTTTCAAATGAAGCCAACTAGGTGCACACTACTTCTTAATATATCTATTTCAACTTCTCTACATCTTTTGGGCAACTATGTGCCCGTCATCAGGAGAACTTACTGTATCTATGCACCCCTGGTATTTTTCACTCTATTGTTGAAAAACACCAGTGGCGCATAGATACAGTAAGTTCTCCCAATGACGGGCACATAGTTGCCCGAAACATGTAGAGAAGTTGAAATAGATATACTAAGAAGTAGTGTGCACCTAGTTGGCTTCATTTGAAAAAGAATAAATCTTCAGAGTCTGCACGTATTTCATGTTAGTCTAAAATAAATTGCCAAGTTTTAATTCTCAGATGGGAATGTCTGTTCCCAAGAGTACCGAAATAACAGGAAATGGAGAAAAATGTATAATGTGAAACTTTATAATTACTGCTTTTCTTATGTAGAATTGCTGGGTTGATTCATTCATGGATGTTATGGCAAGATATTCAGCATACACAGGAAAGGTAGATGGGTAAAGAGTTCATACTGTTTCCGTAATGTTTATGTACTTACTCCTTAATAAACTAAGGTGATGGTAAAGTAGGCCCTCTGCATGCCATGACAGTACATAGAGGGACCAGAGGTATTGGTCTACCACTTAACCATGGCACTAGGTGTAGGTGAGTGGTCAGTTACACAACCTGGCTGCTTTACCCCCAGTTTCAAGTCTCTGGTACCTATTGCGTAGGAAGCTAGGTGGGTCCTGGAGCTGGTCTTGAGGCTTTGTAGAGGAGAAAAATTTCTTGCTGCTGCTGTGGGGAATTGAATCCAGGATTGTGTAACCCTTATCTAGTCGCTATACTGACTGTGCGATCCTGACTTCTACTAAACATAGAAACTAAGAAATATGTCCCACAACAACATTTTTGTAGGAGGTTAGTATGAAAAAAAATTTTCAGTCATACGTTGTCTGCATATAAATTTGGTTGAAGTGAGGTAGAATGGTCTCTCAGTAATATAACTTGAGATTCCACAGCATAGACAAATCCTTTAATGGTTTAATATCTAGTGAGCACTTAATGTCATTTTTCTATGTTTTTTCTCTAGGCTTTCAGGTAAACATCTAAGTAGTATGTGCAGTTAGCCTCTTTCCACCCACATCCTTTCAGGTAGCTCTCTTGACTCTTGACTTGATACTTTTAGAAGTCTGAAATTTGAGCATGTTTTTTAAGTGGCACCTGTGCACTTACTATACTTGTTAAACTTGACCTAATTTTCATTGTTAATTGGCATATTTTAAGATTAGTTTGTTCTGGTATGTTCTAGCCCGACCAAATACCTCTTGATGAGACTTTAATTGTTGCAAAATACATCGACAGTCCTCTTCTGGTGGATGGACACAAATGTGATTTGCGTTTATATGTAGCTGTAACTTCGTATGACCCTCTTGTTGTGTACATGTATGAGGAAGGATTAGTACGGTTTGCAACTGTGAAATACGACTCAAGTGGCAAACACCTGTGGAATCCATGTATGCATCTGTGTAATTACAGCATCAATAAGTACCACTCAGATTATATCAAGTGAGTTTGATTCACAAGTATAAGATTGCTAACACACCAGCAGCCTTAGAAGTCTGTTAACATAACATGCTTCCTTTTTTGTCATTTAGTATTACCTTGTTCCCTTTCAGAGATGTGCAAAATGAATTCCTTGGCTGATTATACTCGAGGTGGTACAGAGAATTCAATCACTGCATCATATCATCATTTCACTTCAGAATAAGGTCCCTGTCATTCATTTAGTTGAACCATGCAAATAGGGAGCCATGGCTCAGGAGTGGATGAGATAGTCAAAATTTCTGAATGCAGGCACACACCTACCGTAATAGAGTAAATGTATCATAATTCAGGTGAATCCTGTATTCATGACTGTACTCATTGAATTAGATGATTCTGTGAAAAACAAAGCCAGGTTGGGTGAAACGTCACTATGCCCCATATAAAAAAGCAGAAAGAATTAGATTTTCTATTCATTATATTTTTCCACATAAAGTTCTTTTGGCTATGGTCACAGCTTTGACTTCCGTGTAACCCACAAGGTCCATCAGAACTTTTAAAGCCCGATCATTGAGGAATTTTATTACTACTTTTCCATAGGTTGTGATGATGGTGTATGACATTTGAACTGACAGACTTTTTTACCCTTTTTCTACTGTATGTACAATGGAAAAAGTCCAAAAAGTCTGTGAGTTCAAACATTTTATATTTACTGGCATAGGGGTATTTATTTATTCCTATCAAATGTAATTTTTCATAAAAGTTAAATTTAATTTTTCTCAAAACTCTCAAGAATGCAGTAAGTGACTTTCCTTCGTACCTTTGATTCATTAATGAAACTATATTCTGAGTCCTGATGAAAGTTGTGTTATTTGTGTTATAGGAGTGAGGACCCAGATGCAGAGGATGTGGGACACAAGTGGACTTTGAGCGCACTGTTGCGGCACTTGCGTGCACAGGGAATAGACACTGCCATCTTGATGCAGAGGATAGAAGAGGTAGTGGTGAAGGCTATCCTAGCATCTGCTCCACCTATCATATCAGCTTGTCGAATGTTTTTACCTCATACCCGCAACTGTTTTGGTGAGTGAAAATGTCATCTGTCAGTATATTGATTATAATCTCTGTTTTGTATCTCTAAATTTAAACTTCATTTATTGAAGCATAAGGGGAATAGTATATAGTATTAAAATCCTCATTGTGGGCCGGGTAGCTCAGTATAGTGACTGACTACGGGCTGAATGGTCCGGGATCAAATCCTGGTGGGAATGAGATTTTCCTCCCGTCTAGACTGGCCCTAGGACCCATCCAGCCTCCTGTACAATGGGTACCGGGTCTTTCCCGGGGGTAAAGTGCGACAGGGGCGTGCTGCTGACCACTCACCCCCTTCTAGTGCCGCAGGCATGGAAGAGTAGAGCTATACCTCTACCCACCCTCTGGGCCACACCAGGCCTGTAACAGGAATACTTTACCTTTACCTTTTCCTTTTTTTGAACTCCTCATTGGGTTATTTTCTTGAGATCTCGGCTGCTTTGTATGCTGTATATGTATATTAAATGTCATTCTCTTGCCTGTCAAATTGATCTTCTTGTCTTTGTAATGCAGAACTATATGGTTTCGACATTTTGATCGACTCATCCCTGAAACCTTGGCTGCTGGAAGTAAATCTTTCTCCATCTCTTGGCTGTGACTCACCTCTAGATGTCAGAGTCAAATCAGCAATGCTGGTTGACCTTTTGACACTAGCTGGGTTGCCTACTATAGACCCAATGCTTCGTCGTGCCAAAGAAATTCGCCGGCCTCAAAATCAACTAGATATTTTGAAGAAAATTAGTGTAAGTTGGCTTAAAATGTTTCCCTGTATAGAGTGCTTTAAGTTAGCCTTGTATTTACAGTTATTCTTTTTACACATGGTGACGTAAGGCAGTCAACACTTCTTTTATTCCAACTAAATGCATGTTGTATGTTAAATACATATATTTATCATTAGTTACCACTTAACATATTTTGGTGTTTGTTACACCATCTGCAGGGAGACCATTTCATTACTTGCTCAACAACTATATGATTTTTACAATGTTGTTACACAGGTAGCCCTATAAAATGTAAAATATACCCTGTCTTTTAAATTTACAATGCTATTACAATGTTTAAAACAATATATATTTTGTCCTTCTGTATCTAAAAAATCTTTAAAATGTTAGTTAAAATCCTTAATTGTAGATCATTAATGTTTGTATTTTAAAAATCTGAAAAATGTTAGTTAAAATACTTAATTGTAGCACTGCTGGCTCCTGCTTTTTATTGAGTATGTTGGCAGTATGTATGTTCACTGCATCCAGGTGTGTTTGGGTCTGTAATGGTGTAGAGATCTTGAGAGGACCCCTTCTATAATGAAATATATGTCTTATCACATAACACAATAAATACACAGTGTGCATCAGAAACACTTGTTGGTTTTTTAAATTTGAAGACCAGCATGCAAGCTTCGTGCCTCTTTTGTACTGTCTGTCATCATGTACAGTGATGTTAATAAAAATCCAACCAGACGCAACAGTATGCAGATATTTATTCACTGCAAAGTCACTCTACTTGTTTCGGGTGTCACAGCACCCATTATCAGGAGTACTAAAAACTGTAACCACAACCTCCGGTACAGGTCATAATAGTGGTACAGCTACTTCCCTCCTTGGCCTGATTGGGACTGGTTTGTGCGAGTCATGTGGCCACGACTGCAACAAACCAGTCCCGATCAGGCCACGTTGGAGGGAAGTAGCTGTACCAGTATTATGACCTGTACCGGAGGTTGCGGTTACTTTGCAGTGAATAAATATCTGCATACTGTTGCAACTGGTTGGATTTTTATTAACATTGAATTGTGATGCACGGAACCATGAGTTTAAATTGTACAGTGATGTTTGGAGTTTAGTTGAGATGGAGTGCTGGTTAGTGCAACACTGAATTGCGGCAGTGGAAATGTTTATCAAAACAGAGTCAGTTACAGCTACAGAGCATGATTTCTGTCAGTAGTTTCAAAGATGTGATTCTCCTTGCTGCATTAGTCTGCTATTGTGGGTATCAAAATGGCATCAAGAAGGATCAGTGAAGGAAAGTAAACCACAAGGACATCCATTTTCGGCACCTACGCCTGACAAATTGAAGTGGGTAGGAGACAAAACATTGCAAAGTCCATGCAGTTCAGCTCAGCAGCAAGCTCTCACACTTCACTTTAACAAACGCAGCGTTCACCAAATTTTTCACAAGAATTTGTGTTATCATCCATACAAAATCCAAGTTGCTCAGGAACTTAGTGAACAGGACAAGGTGAGCCGACTACAGTTTCCAATGAATTCTTGGACTTGGTGAAAAACAATATCAACGTAGTGAACACATTACTAATGTCAGACAAGGCTCACTTCCATATGTCTGGTTATGTGAATAAACAGAATTGTAGCTACTGGGCTCCAAACAACCCACATGAACTTCACCAATGTCTTCTGTTTGTAAAAAGTGACAGTGTGGTGTTCAGTTTATTCTCATGGAATTTTTGGTCCTTATTTCTTTGAGAATGCAGAGGGGTGTACAGGAACTGACACAGAGCAGTACAAAGTCATGCTGGAAACATTTCAGCGCATTGAGTTGTATCCTTGTCAGCAAGATTTGCTGTGGTTCAAACAAGATGGAGCAACTGCTCACACAGCACAAATTTCCATGCAAGTCATCAGGACAGTGTTTACTTGTGTTTTTGGTTGAGTTGTACCACATACCACAAGTTGTAAGCTTTTGAAATTAGGTGTTTCCAGAGGACATGCTACTACATTGTTCTTTTAGGTAAATTCAGCTTGTTTGAAGCAAAGGTGATCTGGACATTTCTGCTTTCAGATACTGTCTTTGTCTTCAAGCTGCTTATGTCATTTTGAAATTCACTTTACATTGTTGTGGGTCCTTTCTATGGCAACTGCAAAAGTCACATTGCACTCTTGCTACTGAATGTACCTGAGTGAAGTGTGTAATAGAAAATGCCTTTTCCTCTGCAGAAGCCATTTTCACAACTCTCATACCCTTAGCTGACTGGATGGGAAATAATTACCATTGGGGATTTAATGGATTACCCAGAAATTTTATTTCAGTTGGTACTTAAAAATATTTCACATGCATGCTTATTGTTTGTTAACGTATGGCAGTGTTTTGTTTACTTCTTTTTGAATTGCCCTATATTTGCTAGAAATGTAGATTGGCAGGACATGTTGCTTTCTAGTAACAGATGAGAAATGTGTACAGATTTGTGATCAGGAAACCCCCAAGGAAAAGACCACCTGATAGATCTAGCCTTAGATGGAAGAATAATTTTGAGATGGATGCGGTGGATCAACTGGCTTCGGATGGGATTCACAAATGCACTCTTGGGACCCATGAAAACAGTGAATATGTTGACTGGCTGATGAATTATCATTTTTTTGAGGAAGACTGACTACTACACTTACTTTATCAGCTAGTTAGTGAAGAAATATTTGCTGTTCTAACACAACTTCAGAATTACAAAATGTGATGACACTGATATTGTTTTGTGCAGTGTCGACGTGTACAGTCTGCTGATGCTCTGTCTGGTAGCAGCAGTACTATCTTAAAGCCGCCTTCAATAGTTTCACCTTCAAGGTTGAGTGCTAGTTCACTTTCACTGTCTTCTGAAGAAAACCGCATCATCAAGTCAGTTCGCGCAGAATTTGAACGGAGGGGTGGATTTGTCCGACTGTTTCCATCAGCTGAAAGCTGGAAACGTTATGGATGTTTTTTAGGTAAACATAATAGAAGATTTCATTAGTCATTTACATTAGAGTGGTGAGGATTTCCTTGTGATGTTATTTACTGGCATTTCTTTGCCCATGCATTTCTCTGTCTGCTTGTTGGATTGTAAAGGATTAACAGCTAAGTGGTGTATGAAATAAGTGCGTGTGTTCTGTTTGTGTTTAGAATGGTCTGAAATGAGTAGATTCTCTGTGATTTATTTTTTTTTATTCTAACTTTATTGTGAGTTTGCTGTAGCATATGTCATTAGGAAAGTCCAAGAAGTCCAGGAATTGACATATTTAAAAATGTGATTGTGTCTTCTTCCCCACTTCATGTATATTTAAATTTTAATTACGTGGTCGGAAAAAAAACTATTGAGAAAATCAGCTACTTTTTGTGGGTTCTTTACTGTTTTTCCATTTCATGATGCAAAATAATGCAAGAAACCTTGTAATACATCATACATATTTAAAGAAACAAGTAAAACATTGACAGAAAATTCAGAAGTATGCAATTCAGACACCACACATCACACTTCTCATCAATTCAGAAAGTAGACACATAACTTGCTTGATGCAATATGATGGCTACCCACTCAGATTCATTAATATTTAATAGTGGCTGTGTTTATGTAATGTACTTTTACTAACTAAGCCCTTTCATAATATATGAGACTGATACTCTAAGTTGCCTGTATTACCATTTACATGTTGTCATTTAAAATACTTATAATGTACTTGGAGACACAGAACAGTATTTCCTGTCACATATGACCAGAAATGGAAGAGAAAGATAGGTTGGAATAGATGTAAGGGCAGAGAAATCTGGCATGTTTGTATTTTATCACCAGAATGTATGAAGAAATCATAACATAAAGACAGCTAATAAATCCTTCAAAAATGATGGCAGTATTAAAAACATGTGTGGAATAGCACTAACAAATCATAATTGGTAATTAGAACTATTTAAAGAGCAGATTAAATATGGGCAATGCTTGCTACTGTTGTGTTCAGAATCAAACTTCTATATACAAAGGACCAAACCTTTATTCATTAAATTGTGTTGCATTCATTTGAACTAGATCCAGTGACTGGAATTACTTGTACTTCAGTGGTGCCTGGAGGTCAGGTGTGTGTCCCACCTATGGTGGTACCCCACAACTACAATCTCCTTATTCATCAGCAGCTGTTTCCTGAGCTACAGGCAGTTTGTAAAGCAGTGGCTAGTTCATCAATTCCTGATCGCCTCACTCGTTATGAGAGAGCTCTTCTACAAGGACATAAGGCCAGTTTAGATGAAAAGCAACTAGACAGAACTGGTAAGGTGTGAAACATGATGTAGATGTGGGGGAATTATTGGAATGTGGTTGGAATGTGCCAGTCGGACAAATTAAAATTTATACCAGTAGTTTTAATGCTAATATTTGAAGCACCTAGACCTTAATTTGTGATAATTGCTTTAATTTCTTTCCTATGGTGCTCTGTCGCAACATGGGCCGTGGCCTCCACATTCTTGAGGTTTCCAGATCACACACATCAATGCATCACAGTCTGTAGGACTCCTCTGGATGAGTGATCAGCTCATCACAGACCTCTACGTAACAACACACAGCACTCACCGCAAACAAACATCCATGCCCCCAAGTAGGATTCGAACCCACAATCTCAGAAGGCGAGCGGCCGCAGACCAATGCCTTAGACTGCGCGGCCCCTGGGATTGATGATCATTGCTTCAATGCCACTTGAAATTGTACAATACTTTTAATTCATGATTTTTTTTTTTTAAATTTTTTCTACCTTTGTCTGCCTGCGTGTTAGGACACTGCCGACAGTGTATGAAATAATGTAGAACAAGGCTGTGAGGAACTGTGCTGACTAAATTCTCTCAGCCAGGTGTGCTTTTTGTTTTATTCACAGTGATCCTTTGTAGTGTGTTTATTTGCCTTTGTTTAACAGACTCTTTTTTTGTATCAAAATGAGTGAAAAACATGAATATGTATTCTCTTGTGCAACCCCAATAAAAAAATGTGACACACAATCAGTATTGAAAAGTGAGAGGATGTAATGAATCTACAAAAGGTAACACATTGCTAGTATCTGCTGTGCTCTTGGCTTGGCCAAGAGTACTGTATGTAAAATTCATGACAGTGCTCAAAACGTAATCTTATTCAACTCTTAGTGGAAGTGTACTGAAGGTGTTTACAGTTTGTTCCTTATTTACATAGGCTAATAATGAATATGAATTGCTTATTTCTTTATTATTGTCACTAACACAGTAATAGTGTGATCTGGTTTGTATGTATATTGTGAAAAAAAGGCTGTCATTGATATGAATTCTTCTAACCACTACCTATTCCATTATTTCTTAGTGGAATATCATGCTGGATCTATTCTCTTTTGATATGTGTCCACTTTTCCTGGAAGAAAATTAGGGTATAAATTAGGATCTAGCTATATATTAGTGAGACTACTCTTGTTTATGGTGGTTTGTTGTCATTCATAACTGTTTGTTTACTGCAACATGTAGAAGTGGTAAAAAATTACTGATGTTTCAGAGGAACTTGCTGCCTCTGCATGCCATTGGCAGCAACATTAGTAGTGGTTGCACTTGTTTTGGTGGTCATAGGAATTCAGCATGGGTCACAGTTATCTATACCCAGTGTGATCAGTCACATTTTATGACAGTCTTGTATTTCTGTGTGAACCTCCTGACATGACTTTTTCTGTATTTGAAATTGAAGGTGGAAGCATCATGTTCTCTGCAATATTGCTAATTTTTTCCACTTCAAGAGGCTGCTGTACCCAGAAGATTGTACGGTGAATGTGGGAGGGTTGTAATTGCTTTGCAAATCTGAACATGTTGCTGTGAATTATTGTGAACATGAAGGTTCATTTATGAGATTTGAGGTTTTCACACCAATGTTGATGAAGGTTCAAGTCTTGTGGGATACTACACACTTTCACCAGGTAAATCGTTACCAATGTTTCAGAGGAACTTGCTGCCTCTATCTTCACTGTAATTTTGAACTGTGGAGACCTGAAGATAGAAACAGCAAGCTCATCCAGAATGTTGGTGACCATTTAAAAATTAACATTGCATCATATCCAAGAAGACTTGTATCTTCCAAGGTTAGTGTGCTTAAGTACAAGTTGTTGAAGTGAAAGTAAGTTTTAAATATTCACTGTCTTACAGTGTGTTACTTAAAAATTGTATTCAGCAGTGAAACATGCAACACACCTACTTAGCAGTATGGTGTTTTTAGTTTTATTATCCTTGAACTATACCAGACCATTAAAATTTTTTAAAAATAATTTTAAGTATAATATGGTATGTCATTCAGAGTGACATATGCCTGGTAAATGGTATTTTGTTTTGTTGAAAAATATTTCATTTTTGCTTCAGTTGTATGCCAGTTAGGACATTGTAGTTCTGATATTTTGCACCTTTGTAGTTGTGTAAAATCTAGTGAACTGTATCTGTGTGACACTTTGCAGAAACTGAGGAGTCTTTACATATTGAGGAGGGGAATGAGAGAACGGAACTCAAAAATGAAGTAGTACAAAGCATGGAGAATGGCAGTCGACTCAGGTGATACTTTGTTATTTTAAATTTGGGAGTTTTCTGATGTGTAAATGAGTATTGCATGTAATTATTTATTTTATGCTGTTTAATGGAGAGGCAAAGTCTGCTGACAGTTCTGACTGGTCATAGATTGGATACATAGAATAGGTGGAATGTGTTTATCACTGCCAGTACACCAAACACTGATTGACCATGTGATCTCTTCTTTCCCACACCATGAAATCTTGAGTTAGTTCACATGCTTTTTGTATTTATATTTAATGTAATTGGCAGGAGTGGTTAGCATACCCATTTTGTGCTCAGGAGTGTGGTTACAGAAGTGTGTCTGATTTTTTATGTCTTTTAGTAAATTGAAATGCGTTTTTTCTTAAAATTTTTCAGTTTAAAATCACTAACATTTTGTAGTAAATCAACTGTATTTTATGTGTGAATTGAAATTTAGATCACATTGTTTTTAAAGTTTGTTATTTCAAAGGAAATGAATGTCACTTTAAAATTCCACATTAGTTTTTTCTGCTGATTACAGAGCTGTCTGTTGTGTACCCATAATTCCTTTTCTTTCTTTCTTTCTTGTTTCTTTCTTCTTGTTCCTCTCTTTCCTTTTTCTCTTTTCCCCTTCCTCTCTCCCTCCCATTGCAGCTTGTGACAGTATTTATTATTAAATTTGTGTTGTGGTGGTTGTCATATGCACTTCATAATTTGTAGATAACACATTTGAATCTTGGCCAGGAGAAATGATAGTTTTAATTTACGTTGCTTGTGGTTCTTATTTCCTCCAGGTAGGTGTTGGACTAATAAGTTAAAATAATTCACTGCCCCTTTCTCTCCTATTATTATGTATTCATCAGTTATACAATCATTTGATACTGCATAAAATGTGTATTTGGTACAACATCACTAAATAAATAAACAAACAATAGTTTTAGTGACCACATCAGGCATCACACTTTAAGTGATTACAGTAACCAAGAGAAAGTAGTGCCTTCTCTTGTAAGTTGTCTGAAAAACTAAGGGTATTCACTGTCAATATTATTTCAATGCAGCCAATACCAGGCTCGACGGGCATTTGCTCAGTATCTGATATGCATTCTGCGACGAATATCTGGTCAGAACAAAACTGATTCCGTAATTGATGACCATGGCGACTTGATTCTGCGCTTCCTACAAAAAGCTTCTTCCCATCTGCGTACTCCATATTTTGTCCAGGTAAATGAACTAATGATACGGAAATGTGTTTTGTTCACTTCTTTCACCCAAAATGACACATTGGCAATGCAGTGGTAACTGTGTAGCACCTGCTGTAACTGAAAGTAATTTGATATTTTGCATGTAAGTTGAATAAATTTTTCCTCACAAACTTGCCTACTACACTATTGAAGATTTTAAATGAATTTCCAGAAGAAATGAGCAATATTGTAACAAGAATATTTAATATTTTTTGTACTCTGCTGTTAATTATTTAAAGATGAAAATTGACCTGAATTATTTTTTAAGTTCCTTTAAAAATGTTGTTTTATATGTATATATATATACACACACACACACACACACACACACACACACACACACACACACACACACACACTGTGTTTTCTGTGTAATTTTTGCAAGGTTGACATGCTTACAAGTGACGTACAAAGACGTGGGTCTACTATAAAATGGACAGTGATGAGATAAAACATTATTACACAAGTATACAAATTAGAGGAATAAATCCATTATCAAACAATAGTAAATTTGTAATAATTTTACGAAATTTCAGTTCTTTCAAATTTTTAATTTTAACTTAAAATTCATGAAAGTAAAATAATAAGCAAAATAAAATCATTATAACCTGAACAAAACAACTGTAGGCTATATAAAAGTAATATTGAGTACAATTAATATATTGTAAAGGCATTTGTGTAAAGGTGAGAACTCACACTAAGGTAGAGATACGTTATATATTCAGTTACTGCCTTTTACTTAGTTTTGTATTTTTATATGCAGCTTGATGATTGCCCTTTATGTCTAAAACATGTAGCTCACAGAAAATGGACTATTTTTTTAAAAATAAATTGTAGTTATTTTATGATGGGACATCCCTTCGAGTGTTAACAGATCACAAGTATAAGTATGAAATCGATCAGACACAACACTAACTAGTTTTTATGAGTTTGTTCATGGCTGTGGGTTTCAGCTGTAATTGCAAGCCGTCAACAGACCTTTTACGAATGTTGAAACAGGTGGTATAATATAGTACACAAGAAGGAGATTTCCCCCTTCACATCAAAAAATACAGTATAAATGTATTAAACCATTTAAATGTGTATAGACTGTCAGCCATGGAATGCATGTGTATGTTTGAATATCTGATATAAAAAAGGAAGGTTAGAAGACTAAAGTTTGACAAGTTAAAAAGTATAAAAATATGTAACATATAGGTGGCAGTGTACTAGTTATTTGTACACCACCAGATTCAATTACTAGCCATGAATAAGTTGATAAAAACTAGCGTTGTGTGTGGCTGATTTAATACGCACACTTGTAATTTATAGCTGTGTTATTTTATTCACAGAAACCAGTTGTTTAGTATGGTATAGTGAAATAATTGCGGGGAGTCCTGAGGTTCACAGAAATACACTCTCTGGGCAGAACATAAAGCTGTTGACTGGTGGTTAACAAAGTAATCACTAGGTATTGTAGGTTTAATACTAATCACATTGGTACAATTTAGGAGATGAATGTTTAACTTATTTCACTTGTTAGTCCACAAGAGGTGCTAATATCTGCATTCAGTCCAGCACCCACAACATTCTGCAGTGACTATAATGATTATATGAATGCAGTACAAATAATCAACCAGCATTGCCAGAGCGAACAAAACTTTCACCCTTATTCTGTTCTAGCCCAACCTGACTAACAAAGTAAAGTCATATTGCAACACCTCATGTAAAAAGTTTTGCTGATGCAATACAACTACATGTTTGGAAACTTGCTACAAACAAGGGCATGCATGACTATGCAGAGATGTCAGAAAGAGAGCCGGTTTCACGGGCTGTGTTGCTTGATAATGTTCTTCAATACAGCTGAAACAGGTCATGGAAAGTGTTGGGACCTGTTAATCGTCACATCCAAAATGTTAAATGTAGCACATGGTGTATTGAATCTGATTTACAAAGTGTATCAATTGCAAAAACTTAGCAGTTGTAAGGTGGTTCATAAGTGCCTATTGATTTAGGTTTATAGTTTACTGTTGTTTATTTAAAGTTTTGATTCAGGTCAAATCCCATGTTGATTGTGACATGTTTTATTACATCTTTATCTTAAAATCAGTGGCAGTTTTTTGTATGTCAAGTGGTTAGATTACGAGCCAGATATTTAAAAAGAAGCTTGGTTTGGTCTCATCAGTCACCACAAATCTTGAAATAAAAAAAATAATAGTGTGATGTTTTTAAGTATAGTGACAGTAATCTGGCTATAGAGCAGGCTCCAAAAACATTATGTAAGGAGCAGTAGCAACTACCTCAGTCAGTGGTCAGTGTTCGGTATACCACTTGTATAATGAATTAACTGTTGCACACATCTTTTGAGCAGTGGTTCTCACACTTTCTTGTTCACAACCCAGAACTGTAAATTACATTGGCTTTGTGAGCCAAATTATAGCAGTACTAAATGTGCACCCTGTTTACTTCATTAAGTGTGCATAATTATTTTGGGAGTTCTCAAACCATGAGAAGGGTCTTGTGACCCACATGTATGTTGTGACTGGGTTTGAAAAATTTTCCTTCACAGAGGTACCTGAAAAACTGTTACAGAACTGTGGAGCCCAATAACATTGGCGAAAAGTGATTTTCAGTTATTTTTGCTTCAGATTCCAAGTCGAAAGCTTGTTGGGAAGGACCGTGTGGCTGTGGTGGCCAAACAGCTGAATGATTTCATCTATCTGTACAACAGAGAAACAGATTTGTACAGTGAAGGAGGGGACAAACCCAATATTGTACCAAGCAAGCTTTACCAGCAATTTCTTGCTGCAGCTAAGTGAGTCATAACTCTTTCTTGACTGGTCTAAGATCTAAACTTTTTAATCATTTGTTACGGACTGAAATGTAGGAATGTGAAGTACAAAATGTTATTACAGTGATGAAGAAATATGCTCACAAGAATTACTTAAAATCCTGAGTAGGAATTGGTGAACACACCCCTGGGGGCAGTACCTGGGGTGCTGATAAGTCCTTAGTCCGACCAGAAAGGAAGCAAGCTTGGAAGCATGTCAGGGACGTGTGCAATTTCAACAACATCGAGACGCGAGCTGTCATCAGATTTTTTTTTCTGCAAGGCAAGATGCTGAAGGAAAGCCACGCCATTCTGGCAGAAACATTAGCTTTTTTCCTTCCTCTTTGGGCTAAGGACTTATCAGCACCCCTATACAGGAAGGTGAATTCTGTTTCGGTGTGACATCTGCTTCTTCCTATTCTGATGATTTTTCTTAAGTCACTAAATTGTATTTATATGTTGTTTAAGTCATATTTTGTATTTTATAGATACTTGTAAAATTTTAATCAAGGTAGTTTTCTTTCAGGTGAATGAATACATGACTACACAAGTACAAAAAACCATTTAAAAAATGAACCTTAAAATGTATATCTTTAAAAAATGTGGGGCATTTATTCAAATAGTGATTTGGTAGAAGTAGAGGCATGGACAGGCCAGTAGCGTTGCAGGAGGTTGAGGCTCCCAGAATTTCAAGGTATTAGGTACATGAAGGTGGCCAGCCCAACGCACCAGCTGCCTTTACCCCCAGGAGATACCCCTGGTACACTTTTCAATTAGAGGTTGAGTGGAACCCAGGGCCATAGTGCAGCCAGAAAGATTACGACAATGAAAAATCCCAATGACCCCATTAGGAATCAAACCAGCATCCTTCCTACTTGTAGTGCATTATCACCACATACGCTCTGTTTTGTAGAATGTAAGGCAGCAATATGACTGTTGTCTTAAATCTGTGTTGAACATATGGTTTGATTTAACTGATGACTTACTAGAGCTAGGCATGTGGACTTTGTTGGTAGAAGAGATCATTGTGCCTGAAAATTCTGTATGTAACTTTCATCATGCATTAAAAGTTTCAAATGTGGCAGCATTGCAAAACTTTGAAATTTTATCAGGAGAGTTTAATATGTTCAATAAATGTACTAATGAAAATTATGATGAATGGATTACTGTTTAGTATAATTATTAATTCATAGTTCTCGCCAGCCTTACCATTTGTGATAGGTTGAGGTATTTTAAAGAAAAGTAGGCTTTTCATTCCAGATTTTAAAGAAAAGTAGGCATTTCATTCCAGATTTATTTTTCATTCTGAGAATAAGTTGTATCATTAATGTACTCATATTACTGCAGTGAGGAAGATCTTGAAGAAGTTCTGTCAGCACAGACACGGCTATACAAATGTGCACATTTGTACTTGGGTCGTTCAGGATCCAAACCCAGCAGTGTGCGGCCGTTTGGTTTACTGCATTCACTGCCATATACTCCAGGCAGTCGAGATAAGATGGGCTGTGAATGTAGTGGATTTCATCATCAGAAGACACTGCCACATCTCACAAAGAGTGGATCAGCCGGAGGAGCCTCAGCCATGACACAGCAAAGCTCAAGTTTTCCTTCCACTGCCACTGGTACAGGCAAGAGGCAGAGCCTTAAGATGTCCCGTGCGCTGTGATAATCACTGGAAAGCCTTGTAGTTGTTTATAAAAAACATAGGGCTGACTTTGTGCTTGCAATGTAGACCTTCAAGCCAAAGGAATAGAGTCTGTGTTTTAAATAGTTAACCAAAGGAAAATAATTTATGCGAATGATTATGTAAATTATGTACTGATTTCTTTGTCTTCTGCTTTTGCTTTTGCACGTTGGCCCTTTAAGTTTGGCCTTGGCTTTCCTCACGGCATATGTCCATAATGTTCTGTCCAAAGCCCTTTTCTGTTTATTTTTTTTACCGTATTCGTTGGGTCTGATTCAGTGTCATCCATTCACCTTAGTCTAGGTCTTCCCTTTCTTCTGCCTCAATCCTGGTTTGTGTTCCAGTAACTTTACTGCCCTTGTACCTTCTATTCTTACAACATGCCCTAACCATTCCAATCTGTGTATTTTTATTGTGGTTACAATATTTGGAGATATAAATTTCTTGATTCATTTTTATTCTACAGTAACCTTTTCATATGTTGGTCCATATATTTTTTTCAGTATTTTCCTTCCCTATGTAATTAAGAAACTTACCATTTTATTTGTTAGGTTTTGTGATTCAGCACCATAGATCATAATTGGTCTTATAATTGTTTTATTCAGACATACTTTTGATGGCCTAGTGCATGGTAACATTTATAACGAGTGATAATGCTCCCTTTTTTATCTCTGCTTTTTCTGCTTTGTGTTTGTTACCAAGGAGTCTAAATGTATAAAAATTACTGCATTTTTTAATCTGTCAGTTTACTTTAATTCTTTCTGGTTCATTAACATTTTTATTTCTATTAATATTACTTTTTTTTTTGATATGTTTGTGTTCAAGCCAATCTGTGATGCTACAGTTGTCATATCTGCTACTGTATCTGCTGTATGTTTCACTACATGTCCCAAAACTACCACATCATCTTCATATAAGAGGAATTTTCTTGTTCTGTTGAATATTTTTCCTCTTGGTTTTTTGTCACATTGCTTAAAACCTTCTCCATACTCAAATTAAGTAAGATTTTGTGTAATGCATTGCCTTACATCAGTCCTACAACCATTTCAGAACTACATGACATCTTTCCTTGGATGTTCACCTTGTTGTAGGTGTTTTCCAATGACCTCTTAACCAATATAACTAACCTACCTGGTATTCCGAACTCAATTTCAACAGATCTCTGATAATACTATTGTATGCTTGTAATGTTTATTTGCTTGTAATTTATATATAACTGATGAATGTCCACACTGTAGTCATAGGACTTCTCTAAGTTTATTCTCAGACTAAATATGTTATCAGTTGTTGATCGAACTCTAGTCAGCCATTATCTATTCGACATAAGGTTTAAGATATTCAGCCACTAATTGTGTAAAAATTTTGTAAGTTAAAGTCAGGAGTGATATTCAATGGTAGTTAGTACACTCCATCTTGTTACCCCTTTTTGTACTGAGTACATGATGGCACAGTTCCACAACTTTGGCTTATGTTGTTCCTTCCACCCTGTCTTCATGGGTGTATGGATCTTTATCCACAACTACTTGCCTCTACCTTTAATTAACTCCGTTGTTATTGAGTCTTCATCTGGTGCCCTGTTATTCTTCAACTTTTGTAGATATAGATCACATAAAATTGTTGAAGCTGGATGCTGGTAATGAAAACTTGAGGATACTGTGGTTATTATGGTACTTTGGAATATCTACGGATAAGTTTATTGCTATAATTTTTTAAGTCTTGAAACTTGCAACACAGTTTAATAATTGAAATGGAATATAATCCTTCCATATTAATATCATCTTTTGTAAATTGCCTTTTGGATGCTGTATTTACCTGAATTCAACACAAGGTTTTCCCCCTGAATTCTGATATTTACGTATGTAGTTTTAGCTTGAATTTACACTCCAAAAGTCAAACTGGTCCTTACAAGTTGTGTGTAGCCAAATTTTCATGACAGCTTAAAGTGATCATAACATCATGTATTGTCATAATTAGTTTATAGTGCCAGTGGAAAGTTAGACCACATGGGGAAGAGGGTTACACATGTGGGCTGTATTCCAAATGAAGTCAGGCAAATTTACAATGCCAGCTGTGAAGTGATGCTGATAGACCACACTGAGAAAATGCAGGAAAAAAAGGTCAAGGTTTAGGAAGCAAATGTCTGAAGGTGGAGGCAACAGAAGGAGTAGCTGATAAACACTAACTCCACTCAAAAATCTTCCAGTTGACCAAGGGGTGTAGAACAATAAGTTGTTGAATTAGTGATCTTAAAAAGAAAAATTGTTGTGCTGATGACATCGGAGGTGATAAATATCAAATGCAGGACATTGCTGAAATCACACATCATGTGACATCAGTTTAAGTTTAGCACTTATTGGTGTGTACATGTGATGTGGAGGGATGGGTTCACACTTCATTAACATGATTTATTTGCCATTAATTTTCAACAGACTTCTATGAGGGGCTTATTGCTTCTCAGTGATATGTGAGTGGGCTTGGCAAAATGAAGACTTATTTCTTGAGTCAAGTAGGAAATGCAAATAAAAACCACTGTACTTTGTTATGCTGTCAGGCTATACTGTTTATGATGTAGAGGCAGAATCTGTGGTGATAAAAACATAAGGGAAAGAAAGTATGCAAGTGACCTCCTTATTGTTGGTATTAGCAGACAGTAGCAAGATTCTTTCATGTGTGATTTTGAATCATAAAACATTGCCTAAGGAACAACTGCTAGAGGAATCATGGTCAGATGCCACTCTAAATGTTGGATGACCAGTGAACTTACTGATTGGTTGGCAGTGATGTGGAGCAGAAATATTTATGATAAAACAGGGGATGTTGGTGTTGGATGCATGTAAGCTATGTTTAACACCAGAAGTATGAGCCGCAATTGGTGCCATAAACATGGACCATGTGATCATACCTGGAAGATGACATCCAAACTGCAGATATTAGATGTTGTGGTGAGCACCAATCTAAAGCAGTTGTATGGCAAGTGGCTGTTGGGAGAGGAGCATGCTTTAGCTCATCTGGAAGAATCAAGAAGCCCAGCATGACTTCTTTGTCAGTGGATCATCATGGCATGGCAGTGGTCTCATCAGGAGTGGCAGTGAAAAGCTTTAAAAAGTGCTGTATTGTCAAGTGTGTTGGATCAGTTTAATGACAACACATTGTGGAGTGACAGTGAAGAGGCTGGGAATGGTTAACACTGAGTTTGGAAGATGAAGGCACTGATTGTTAACATAGACACTCCAAAAACAATGGAAGTGGACATTGATTAGTAAAGGCAGGTGAAAGCTGATACATTTCATGTATTACTGAATTTAAATTAATAGTAAAATATTTTTTCTTAGCAGTTGTGTCTTATTAGGGGTTTGTAATAGTTGCAGGTAAACATATTTTTATGTGGTAGGTGTGTTTATTAGGGCACCATCTTAACACTAAACCATCTTGCGTTCAGATGAATACAGTATACTGGAAGGACAGTTACAAGTGTCACTGACCATTCAACAGTGTGTAATCAGGCACTGCTGTATAAATACATATTTACATCCAATGGTGATCTGATGGTTTCAGGTTGACTTCTGCTAAGAAGGTTGTGGTTTTGATACTTAGCATAACCTTTATGCAAACTTTGAAAATCTATACTTGTAAAATATCTTGTTATCACATTGGTTCATAGGTTTGTGTCTCCATACTCTGGCCATACTCTTGTCCTCTCATTGAAAGTAAGAGTTCCTTAGTGGGTGCTTGAACATTGGATTGAGCGGAGCAAAGATCTACATGATGGCAACAGGAGGTATTCTTTACAGTGACCATATAGTTTTGCACTGATACAAGAATTTAATTACAGTTGTTCATATTTGCTTCTGAATTGTAGCAATAAATTCATTCACTGCCATATTTTACTGCACAAGCTGCTGGAATGTTTTGTTTGTTTTATTTTGTTTGTGAGCAGTTTGTTGTCAGAGACAACCATCTGTATGCTCAGAATTACAATATATCCAGTCCCAGCACAACAGTTTTATTTATGTGTCAGCCAGAATCATGTTTCAGCCAATACAGCCATCATTAGGCTGTTTAAAAGAATAAAAAGGGAATTGTCCACAGTTGTATAGAACTGAGATCTCAAAATTTCACATACATGTGTTGTGTAGAAAATACGCAACATAAATAGCCTTGGGAATAAAATCTATAATATTGCATCAATTTGAGTTTTTGAAAAAGCTGGAGCAATGAGTACATGAGAGAATGAGATTAAAAATGCTGAAATATAAGGGTGGCGTAGGCTCTACTTGGAGGAGACGGCTTGTATAAATCTGTTTTTGGTGGTCTTTTGTTTGAATAGCTATTATCTTGAAGGATTAATTGGTTGTTTTTGATTGTAATTTTAGAAACCTGAAATGATAGTAGTATTTGTAATATATCAGTATAATGACATAGAGTTGGGTTGAAGTAAGTTGGGAAATGGGTTTAAAGTATTATCTTTATCCTTTGTATTTTCTGATTAAACTTTTCTCCCTTAACTGAGGTATAGTTGTATGGCTTCTGTTTGGAATTCATAGATGCATGTTCAGTGGAGCATTACTTCTCTGCATGCTTCAGTCAGTCTTTGTCAGAACAAGAAGCCTTTGTTTTTATAACAGATTTTAATTTTTGTACCCACTTTATAATGGCCATTTGGTATGTTTTATGGATAAGCTTCTGTTGGACCACTCATGTTAAGTTAATTGCATAAATATCTTCTTCTTTGTGTACCATATTTGAGTCATTGCTTAAGAGATACTGTGCCCTCGTTTATTTTCGTAAACTTATTTTGTGTAGTGATGAATATTGGCATAGTCTTTTAGGATAGAGGTACGAACAGAATTCTAACATGAACAACTAGTCATTTACAGTTTATTTCTGCAGTCTGTATCTCCTGTATGCCAGAAGTACTACATCATATGTGAAAATACACAGCTGTAGACCAACAAAATAAGGTATTTTGTTGGATATTCTGTGAATCACTAAGTTTATATTATAAAATTTGCTTCATTAATGGATATTAAGAATTGTTGAGTTTTAGTTAGAATTGTTTTATTATTTAGATGAAATATTTTATTTATTGTTTTCTCATAATTTGTAATTATTTATAATTATTTGTGGAGTTGTGCTTGCTGGAAATTTCTTTTGTAACTGTTTTTTAACTACTGGCTTTAATCAGAACACAAAGCAAAACAGGTGTAATGTGCCTATGCTTGTGATTGCTTTTTCGTATTGCATCCTGAAAGTAATTCAAGTTCTTGATATTTGGCAGTTGTTCACATGCCTCCTTTAGTTGCACCTACATTTTTACTTGAATTAAAAACAGTTTCCAAGCCCCAGGTTTACTGATATGCCTTTATTCTCCAAGTTTTCTCTGCAGTACCCTTCTTTGTCTTTCCAGTAGAAGAGTATATTAGTTGTTTTCTGGTACATGAGGCAGTACATTTAATTTCTGTTGTTCTGTGTTCATTTTAAGCCACCATAGTACTACTGTTACTGTTTGAATTGCCCACTTCTTCCATTGCAGCAGGATTTTCACTCGAATTAAAATTTCTCTATATCTGTGATGACTTTCTGACAAATCTGGAAATGACATTTAATTTTTTTAACTCCTAGTAAAAGGCCTCTTATGTTCATGGAATTTCATTCCACTGATTGCTGTTGTTCCTGCATGATATGCCTTGTATAGCTTGTTTCTAATGTGAACATGTAATGTGTACTGTTCTATATTTCAGTGACTATTGATGTGCATGGGACAATAATTTTTATGCTTTTTATTGTGGTTGAAAGTGAAAAGAGAGCAAAACGTTCATTATGTATCTAAACTTATAATACCCCCTCCCCCCTCCTTTCCTTTTTTTTTTTTTTTATTTTTAAATAAAGCACTGTAAGTAGTCGGTCTGGCACTCCTGATGCATGAACATGAACTTGGCATCCAAGGGGTCAGTATGCAGTTCCTTTTTTCTTTTCCAGTAATTTTACATTCTCCTTGGGAAAAAATGAATCAGAATTTCATCATTATTGATACATAGAATAGATGGTTTTTATTCCTGCCAAATCTAGATTCCATCTTGTTTGTTGGCCTCTGACTATGCATGCTGAGGCCAGTAAAACAGTTGGATGAAAGTTTAATACAAGTGAAAGCTAGTGCCTACTTATACATCTAGTCCATTGAATCTCTTGTCATGTCATAACAAGAAAGAAAAGTTGTAAATGTAATATTTTAAATTGTATCTTTTTTTTTTCTACAGAATAGTACTTGTGCATACAATTATTAAGATTGGGCAAGTGACTAGTCTTGTGCTTTTGTATAATTTATGAGGAAATGCAGTACAATGCATAAAAGTTCCAACAATTTCAGTTATCTTTTAACAGTAAAGACTAACAAAAGTAGAATATAAATTGCATGATTGTGGACAGTGTTATGCAAATGGACCTAGAAATAATTTGAATTGCCTGTGTGGAGACTTGAGAAGTGAATTTGTCAGGCGCATCATTTTGCTGTACTTTAATTTATGTCTTGTACTAAAGGTAGAAACTATTTATTTTATGTCAGATCTGAATTTGTGTTTTAGAGAGGTAAGATTGTATGTTGACAGAGTGCTGCCTTAGGATTGTGTTTTCATGCGGTGGTGTGTAAGCACAGTTATGACTGTACCATTACATTAATGCTGTTTTAGCCAGGTTTTTCTGTGCAAAATTATTTCTATATTTTTTCAGTTTGCACTTGAAGCTGTTTATTATGTAACATTGGTAGGTTGCTGTTATAGTAGTTTTGTTCAAATTCTACATTTCCACGTTGTCTTTACTTTGGTTTTGAATGTGTGAGCCTTTATGTGATCCAAGAAAGTAAAATTTTATAGCCATTTATGTTGTTTTGTTTTGAATTTATTAATTCACATGAATATGTCACCAATTGTGAATTTCTGACTTTAAATTGAAGTCCAAGAAATGAATAAAATAATTGTATTTTCTTAAAATGTATGAAACTCATGTGTTCAATTACCAGAGGGTGGACAGAACAGAGCTGAGCATTCTGAACTAAAGTGCTGCAAAATAACACATAAATATGTTAAAAGCTTAATTTATTTTCTCTCTGCAATTATACAAGAATGTGGCAATGTCATTTCTTATTACCTTAATTAAGAATTTATTGTGCTCATTGTAGTCACAAGTACTGGATATTAGAATATCCAGTTTCAATGACAGTATTTCTGTAATTAAACTTACAATTGTTTAGATTATCCTATAATTTTTGATTGTATAGATTATCAAAAAATGAACGTATATTCTAGTCCAGATATGGCTTTGTAGTCCAGATATGGCTTTGATAATGCATTCTTGGTACTTAATATACTTTTTTCTAATTAAGAAGGCAGGTACTTAAAATATAATTGCTGTGGTGATATTTCTGACTTGAAAATACTCGATATTATTGTGTATATGTAGTGGTATATTCACTCCAAGATATGTAAGTAGAAGCCTGGACCCCCCCCCTCCCTCCCTCCCCACCCCTCCAGATTTGTACATAGATTTTTGAAATGTGGTGTTTACCAGAAACTTATGTCAGTCCCCATGGTGACTGAAATGCATTATGTTCAGCTAACTGACAGAAGTTTAATTTGCTAGAGAGTGTGTACTTGCTCACGTATGCCTAATCACATACCTGCACAACTACATGAAAAACAAGAATCTTTGGAAAAAATCTGAGGTACCTGCTCTCCTTTAGATGTTTTTATTTACATAGCAAAGCCAATGGGATTTTCAGTAAATAATCAAACAACTAAGGAATGTGAGCATTTGTAGCATTTCTGCTCATAGTCTTGTGGAGTTACAGAATCTGTAAGTTGTCAAATATAATATCACATCAGATTCTTGGTGTGTGTAAGTTTAATAAATATTGGTCCTTGTGTTATTTTACATTCTGCACAAAATTTGTGTCAATGTAGCATCATATTTTCCTAACATGTATCACCATGAATAAATTTAAGACTTTACCTTGAATGGCACTTGTAGCTCCTAAGGTTAAGAGTTATTTTATTCATGGTGTATGTATTATTTATGGTAGGGAGTAAGAAAGTATGAAGATAATGTGATTTCAGGCAGTTGTATGAAGCCTAAACAAAGCTTTATGAAAAATGGCCAGTTGGTTTACAATTTTTCAGGATGGAAGGACACATATCTGCACACACTCTACATAACACAACACAGTGCAGTTACACTAGCATTGCATCATAGCGCACAGATTTCACCACACTGCACATCACATCAGGTCTGACTAGCACTGCCCCACACCACTTTATACCACATCCTGCAACACTGAAGTGCACCATATGACACCATACTGCACAACACCACATTGCACTGTATACAGGTAAGATATGTAGGCCTCAGTTTTCTCAGAAAACTGGGAAAAGAGGCTAAAGTCCAACTGCATTGCACATTCAATAAGATAATAAAAACTCCCTCTGATTTGTTTTTATATTTGTGTGGATGGATTGTGTGTACTTTTGTCAACACTGGAAAACACTGATAAATTTTCTAATGACACCCATATATTAAAATTGCATGCATAATAATGTATTTGTGATTTGTGGTTAAAAAGTAAACATATGTATTTAAAATTTGCTGTTGTGGGTTGTATCAGTATTGGTATATCTTTGGAGTTATGTTTTTCACTTTGTCAAGGTGTTCTGTTGTGGGAATTTCGTGAATGTTTTTAACACAAATTGAAAAGATGGTTTTATTCCATTGTGCTAATATTTCTGTGATGCATTAGATTTTGCTATGCTATATTACCATGTTAAACATAATGGTGTTTTTTGGAGTAATTTATAAGACTTTACAAATAATTTAAAGTGTACAATCCAAATGTAGTGTTTCATTTGAACAGGGATGTGTGAGATTTGAATGATACAGGGAAATGAGACACATTTGTGAAAGAAAGTGGGAAGTTCTAACTCCCAAACCCATGGATATAAACAATTTAACTATTTTTATTGCTACTCTTAAAAACACTGGACTCAAAGGGCTGCATAAATACAGTGAACAGTGTCTACTATGTGAGGTATATTTAATGTACTAATGTTTTGGAAGTTAACTCTTTTTCCTTGTTCAGATGATTTGTTATGTCTACAAGACCATATTTTTATTGCTTTGATTATAACATAGTTTCAGGTTTTGGGACTGAAGTCAGAATACATTAAATACTGAAATTGAATGCTAACCTTAAGACCACTTTTGAAACTGAGGAGGGATGTTTTTGTTGTAATCTTTCACATAATATTTCTGTCATTTCTTTTAAATCAAAAAGTAATTTCCTTTTTTGGATTAAAAAAGTGTCATTGGTCACTACAATAAATGCCAAAGGAAAATCATTGCTGGGCCTCTCTCTCTCTCTCCCTCCCCCCTCTCTCTCTCTCTGTGGAATGGGGGTAAACATACCAGGGTGATGTTGTACTTAACATCCACGTTTTTTGGGTTAAATCCTAATCTTCGCCACTAATCTTATGAATAAAAGTAATAAAAGTATCTGTCAGTATCATAAATACCTTAAGAAAGAAATTGGTCTAACTCCTGAAGTGTTGTACATGTTGAATGTACTTCTGTTGACACTGTAATGGCTCATCTGTTGCCACAGAACTTTATAAGAAGTCACATGTTGTCTTACGATCCAGTCACTTTTATTCCAGCCAAAAAGTTGTAATTTTGTGAGGTTTGAGGTTCTCATTGTGATGATTATTAAATTGCAGTCTGCTGCGATATGATATACCAACATTCTGAAGAAATCTGCACTTCATCTTCTGTCCATAAGATGGAGGCAGAAGGTTCTTCTGAAACATTGGTACCTATCTGCCATTGTACACCATGTTCTGTACCAGAAGGCCGTAATCTTCTGTCTGTAGCTTGTTCATCCATTTATTATAACGTTTTTGGATGATTTATGAACATTTTGGTAAAAGAAACATTAAAGACTTATCAATTTCTGAATTTGTATTGGTAATACTGATGTAGTAATTCAGACTTAATAAGTTTTATCTGTGCATCATGTTTCAAATGACTGGCTTTTGTGCACATTTACAGACCTTAAGATTGATGATTGAAAATATCTAGTAATACAACACCTTTTTATGCTATTCTGTAGGTTCATAAACCAATGTTTATATACAGTATATGGAATAGATTTTCTTACTGCCACTTTTTAGTGTTACAGCCTTACAAAGCTCATTTCAGCTGTTACTATTAACATTTTTTGTATTTTCTTATACGCACATACACAAATACCTCTGTGACAGTCCAGTGCACATTCATTTCCTGGACTGGTTTTTTAGGATAGAAGGTGAACCAGGTGGTTGTTCATAAACCTGGTTTGCATGGATTAATGTAATGTTTGATTGTCTGAAATTTGTATTTGTTATTGTTTCAGAACTTTGGTTGAGGGGTGGGTTGGCTTTAAGGGTGTACCAGCATGGCACTGTAGTGGCTTTCTTGACTGTGTAGCTTGAATATAATCCATAGGCAACAAATCTGTGGTGGGGAGGAAGTCATTCTGCTCCACTTGAATTACAACAAACCTTCCTCTGCCAGTCTGTGGAATGTAAGTATTTTAATTGCTGACCAACTGCATAGCATTGTGTAAATTCAGACTGGAATTCATTTTGAAACATATTTACAATTACCATTAAGCTAAAGCTTTAGACTCGTGGCAGTGTACATGTGTGCTACAGTTCTGAAGCTGGGGTTATATGTTTTTACCAGTTGGAAGGAAGCAAAATGAAATTTTAGTTAAAGTAAAGAATAGATGTCAATAATTCTGGTGATGAAAACCTGTAGGAGCTCTTGTTATTTGTTGTGATGTTCACTCCAATAATGAAATTAAAGAACAGAAATCCCACTACAGAGAGGCGTGTAATTTATTAATAATGCCTTCTGGAACTTTACATGGCTTTGTACTGTCCTTTGGCACTTAGCAGAAGTCAGAATAATTTCAGTAGAAAATTTAAAGTGTCTGTGATTATATAATCCCTTTGTATTTTAGTACTGCATTTTACAGTTATGTAACACTAGTGTCATAAATAGATGGTTTTATGCAGTATTTTGCCTTATTTATATATACATGGTGAACAGGGAAGATGATTTTCAAGTTTATGTTCAGGATTATTCACAGATTCATATGTATGTACATAGGCACATACATATGCATGTGCATACATGCCTACACACACACACACATACATTTATATATATATATATATATATATATATATAATCAAATGAGATAAGGTGTGAGTGATATAGTTTGCTGCACTGAGAAAAATGATGGAAATTTTGTAAATTCCTGAATAATGATGTTAGGATTAATTTAACATAATGGTTGCAATTTGTTTCTTCAAAAAGCATGGATCCTGTGGTTTTGAGTGCACTCACTGCATTTTTAGGTTATGTAAGGGAAACACACTGAGTTACATGGGAATTTTTGTAACAACCAGCATCACTTATTTTGATTGTTTACATTCTTGGTGAATGTAAACCATGCCTCATGCAAGAAAAATACAAGTTTTATTATTTTATTTCTGTCTAGCACTGAAACTGTGATTTTATATTTTTCACTATACATATATTTCTCATTTACACTCTATGAATGTGGAATATTTTGTATAAAACTTCCCC
>Ga0136643_10000502_pt1 | contig 43335 bp, 30 predicted proteins | sample TergutLab28metaG_FD_96883 | JGI IMG/M metagenome (GOLD analysis project Ga0136643, IMG submission 96883) | Labiotermes labralis P1 segment gut microbial communities from Petit-Saut dam, French Guiana - Lab288 P1 (version 3) (version 3) | ecosystem: Host-associated > Arthropoda: Insects >...
AAAAAATTCACGCATGCGCACTAAGGTTCAAGGTCGGCTCATGCAAGCGCGCTAGATTATAATCCATCAGGTGTTCGCATAAAAAAATACGGTCGGATACTTTTCTAACAGACCTCGTATAGTATAATAATGTTGCTTTATGAAATACTTTTGTTTTCTATGCCCAGCTAGGTATATGAACATGGAGTTCAGTTTTTTGGTAATTAATTTAATGATAATGAAATTCAGCTTTACAGTATTAGAGTCCTCATTCATCACCAGTTGCAGTATATTCACTCCATACTGCTTTGTATATGATGCAGGCTTATTAAAAAAAAACCTGAATTCTTGATGGAAGAAAAACAGGTTTGTAAAAATACTTGGAATTTTCAACAGGATCATAACCTGTACATTGTGCCGTTACACGAGGTTAAGCAAATTCTGATACCAGAATCGAGAAGTGTTGAAAATGATTTTATCTTGCTCAAAGCTGTATAATTCTTTGATAAATATTTTTCTTTTTTAAGGTGTTTGTAAGGTGGAACTTTTCACTGTAGATTATTCCAGGACAGGCATATGTCTACACGTAAGGCTCTTTGTTGTGGGAGAATTGATTGATTGTTGATTGTTTCAGCTCCAGCTCATGAACACCACGTCATTGCATTACACAAACATGGACATCACCTAGGAGGGCTACCCACCTTGTTCTGGGTGTCCATTTGCTTTCTCATTGTAACATTTCACTTGTTTCTGTTCAAACTTATTTACAACGAGTATTGCGGCCAGCAGCAAGATAAATACCGCACCAGGTATGGAAAACTTTGACCTGGTTCTTTTCAGTCGTAAAGAGAACATCCAGGTAGAATAATTCTTGATGGCACATTTTAGCAGTGTGAAACTGCTAAATATAAAGTTGCTGCAAGAAGTCATTTGTCATTTAAAAATTGATGTGTTAAACTTTGAAAACAGTATCTTTTTAGTTTAGGTTGCTAGTCTTGGCTTTAGTATGCATTCAATTTCAAAGTTTTTAAGTAATCTGTACTGTTAATTTTGTCACCTACCATGTATTTGTGAACATTCCCTTGTTTGTGACATCATCGAAAACTTTACCTTGTTAATTTGAAGTGCTCAGGTCTGCAGAGTCACTTTGAATTACACAGATTTTAATTATCTGATTTTTTTCAATGCACAGTTCACTGGGATGTGGTTGTTGGTTGAAGTCCTGATGTATATATTGTAAGCTGTAAGTTCTTTACTTACTTAACTGAGTGGAAGTTGCCCTTGTATTTATTTTTTAAACAAGTATTACACCACTGAGCCGCTCCCAGTGGCCGCGCAGTCTAAGGTGTAGGTTTACGGCCGCTCGCCTGCTGAGATTGTGGGTTCAAATCCCACAGGGGGCATGGATGTTTGTTGTGAGTGTTGTTGTTGTCGTCAGGTAGAGGTCTCTGCGACAAGCTGATCACTCGTCCAGAGGAGTCCTACCAACTGTGGTGCATTGTTGTGTAAGATCTAGAAACCTTGTGAATGAGGAGGCCCTGGCCCACTGGGGGCTGTGGCGCTAAAAAACAAACAACTACACCATTGAAAACAATATACATCAAAAACCAAACCAGCAAAGGATGATGTCAAATTTGATTCCATAATTCACCCCACTGGATGGACTAGAAAACAAAGAGTATACAAAAGAAACTGCAGCACTTTTAATTGTATGAAAGATGCCCATTTTCATGGTGATGTTCACGGCCATACACAGCACACACTGCTTTTAGATCAGAACGTGACAAACACAATAATTATTTTTATTGTAAGTGGTGGTAGCATCCCTTATATGGTTACTAGTACATTAATGTAGGAATCCCGGTTTTCCCAGGACAGCCCTGGTTTTATGACTTTTAAAGAGCCCTGTCCCAGTGGCCCACCAAATTTGGTTTGTGGCCCCAAATATTCCAGTTTTCTCAAGTCATAAAAATACAACATTTCTGATAATGCATATGATATATTACTCTGCTCTTTTCATTGCATGTAGAGTTAAAAATGTCATCTTCTGCTCTCCCATGACTTAAATACCAAAAAATCTCCTATTTCTGGGGTTTTTAAAATTGTGATCCCTATTACTGCAATTTTCAGAATGACTCATACACATTGGTAATAGCTTGTCCTCTGTACAGGTCATAAAAAAAACCCCAAGCTGTATATTGCAGAGATTACTAAAATTCAACTAACTATACATCCAGTCTGCATGCACATGTAGATAAATTTTGATTGCCTCTGTGACTATCAATCAGCAGTGTAGAGTCTGTTGTTCCATATCATGTACAGTACTTTCCAGTAGCTGCTGCTGCTCAAGATCAACTGCTGTCACAATTCTAAGTACCGTATTTTTTGACAGATAACGCGGGCGTTATCTATACAAAAAAAGTCTAAATTCGTAAAAAAAATGAACTTGCGGTGTATACATTAGAAATTTTTTGATAGATAACGTGCGCGTTATCTATACAAAAAAGGTCTAAATTCGTAAAAAATGAACATGCGTGGTATACATTAGAAAGGTATGAGAGGTAAATCAAATGTTATAACAAAACTAAGGCAGAAGTATAACTCATTATTTATTAAACATAACACTATTCAAATCCAAGAAATTCTTCATCGGACTCTACATTGAAAGAATCAATCACGTTTAAGATCTCTTTTGGTATTTCTTCAGCTTCCATTTCTGAAAATGTATCGTCATGTACATAATCACAGTCACCGGACACCGCTTCATCTCCTTCAAATCCAAGAAATTCTTCATCGAACTCTACATTGAAAGAATCAATCGCGTTTAAGATCTCTCTTGGTATTTCATCAGCTTCCATTTCTGAAAATGTATCGTCGTGTACATAATCACTGTCACTGGACACCGCTTCATCTCCTCGTGCTTTAATGAAAGCATTCCTAACACAGTTTTCATTTACAACAGCCCAACTTTTTACAACACTAGTGGAGAAGCGCACACTTAAATTGTTCCTCTTCATAAATTCGAACACCCAAGATGGGTAGGCCTTGAAATCCTTTATATTATCTTCTTGTGCAGTTCTTTTTGACTCCTGCAACACACAAACTGTTGATATTCTCATACCTTTCACTCTTCCGTTAACAACCCAATCATACAGTTTTTTTCCTATGGTTGGCCACAGGCACCTTCGAAACCGCATAGCACGTTTCCTCTTATGCAAACTTTTCAGGACTGTTTCAGCCTTTTGCCATTCCCGAACACTACTTTCTCCAACATTAAACAGTCTACCAGCTTTACAATTCCCTTTCTCCTTTGCAACTTCTGCGACTTCAAGTTTAAACTGAGCTGTGTATGATTTTCTCCGGGAAATACTTCTGCCTTCCATGGGTAACTCGGATGCTAATTTTTAAAAAGGAGAATCGAAAATTACGTGTTACTTAGGATAAAATCTAATAGCAAAGTATAAACAAATAATGATTTACTCTGTGAAATATTTTAAAACAAGATGTACAGAATGATGTAACTTCATTAAATACAAAAAATGTATACCTGCCTTTCAAGCAATTGGTTACAAGAGAATGATGCAACCCACCCAAGTTATCTTTCGGGGCCAATGGACACACAAAAAGTCAAGGTACAGTTCTCCCCAATAGTATGAAAAAAGGTAAAAATTTGGAAAGGTTAATCACTGCTACTAGCCAGGCACCTTTTTAGGAATAACTCCTGTGTCCTCGGTCAGTGACGGTCTGTACTTCCTAACTCTTCCGCTAGTTAGCGTCATGTGCGTTATCTGTACATCAAAAGGAATGTCGAAAAAGTTCGGGGTGTGCATTATACATTACGTGTGCGTTATCTATACATCAGAAGGAATGTCGAGAAAGTTAGGAGTGCGCGTTATACATTAGGTGCGCGTTATCTATCGAAAAATACAGTAATTCTAAGGGTGCCCAGTATTAAAAATTATGACAGTTTAGATTAGTTATTTTTAATGAACTTAGTAATCAGATGGCTGGAATATAGCACCACATTACAGATTAACCATATTTCGCATTAATTTGTTTAAAAAGTACACAAAACTGCCTGGCCAGAGCTGGAGGATGCAACATGCTCCAAATTATGTGATATTTCAGATTAACTGCATTGAATTAATGGGGTTTTACTGTTGAATGATGATACACATACTATGTAATGCAAACAGAGAGAGAGAGAGAGAGTGAGTGAGTGTTCGTGTTGAGTGTATGTAAGTGTGAATTTTACATGCTGCAATTTTATAATGTTTCTTTGTTGGTCTCGTTAAACAAGTCAGAAGCAGAGTATACACATACCTGGTGACATTAGTATAGGTTAGGAAACCGACAGTCTCTATTAAAAAGAAAGAAAATTATGATGTATGAAGTGTGCATCTTACAGGGGATTGTAAGTATGTTATCAGACATGACATTTCATAACATCTGATGCTGTTTACAATTCTTGAGCTATATCATCCTGCATAATAATTTTACTACCATGCTTTTAAAGTTTTTCTGATACATAAATAATTTCTATTACAAGTGAATTGCACAATAAATTTCACTTGTCCACACACACACACACACATATATATGTGTGTGTTTATATATATATAGGAGATGACTCAAACATGTTTCAGCTATTTCTTAAAGCAAGCTTCAGGAAGCAATGATGTACTGATATATGGTGCTCTGTGTATATCAGTATATCCTTAGTATAGCTGTGCTCCCCAGAGATGGTTGTAAAAAACAGCTGATACCTGCTGGATTAATATCCTGTATTTGTGTCAATAAGTGAATTTTGTTGTGCAGTTTGTTGGTAATAAAACTTATTTATGTATGTGTATTGTATGGAAAGTTGTGTAATATCAAGATTGTTCTTATTCCTTTTGAATAGAATACCATTTCTTATGCCCACATTATGTCACAAGTTAGGCATTTGTGATAAATGAGGATTTCAGAGCAGTGAAGAATCATATTTTGATGTATTTGTTTATGATTTATTTAACGATGCTATCAGTAGTATAGGCAAAATTGTGTCATGGTAAGGTGTTGAGCTAATAATGACTTGGAGAAGTTGTGACTTTACATTATTCTTGTTATAATTACTACATATGAATGTTGTCATATCGTACCAACTGCTGGTTAAATTTAAGTATGTCTTGTTACTGGTTTCAGCCACTGCTAACAAAATTCCTAGTCATGGTGGTTTTCATCCCTTGTTCTGCATGCTGTTTTTGTACACCGCAGCACAAGTAACTTATTTACAATATGAAGTAAACATAATTTTAAATTTATTATCAGTCTACTCTATTTTTAAGATGGTTAGCACTCTTTTCAATTTTGATTTTGGTAGAATAACGATGATACTGAACTGCAGACATAACATGTGGTACACATTATATATAATTATTCCCACCTCAAGCAGACACTTCCTCACAGACATGCATAATTTTCCTTATCTAAGATCTCTTGAAACATTTGTGGTGCAGAATTTAACTGTGTTTGTGAAAGAATAGGTCTCTTCTGGCCTAGGCACTAGTAGGTGTATCATTGGATAACTGTTTAACCTATTGTTTACTCCATTGTTCGCACTGCTGTTAATTTTGACAGAAATATATGTTATTTACTTAACTAATAATGTCCATTTGAGTTTTTTATGCATCACTTGCACAACCATGTCACAGCTTTTTGATCTTGGTAAGAACCACATAAGTGGGAAGTCCACATGAAATAGCATGAGCACAGAGTCCATATAAGTCAGGAGATCAAGCATGTCCAATTTGGCTTGTTTTGTGAAAGATCATATAGATTTAAAATTGTCACCCTTTATTATAATATTCTTCCCTTCAGGTATTATAGAAGCCTCACTTTCATTTGTCATTAACTTCCTCATGCCACTTTGCACCTGCATGGGTAGCATAATGTATACAACCATATGTAATGTATAAATATCTAGTTGTGGGTCATGTACATGAAGAATAGCCAAGAACTAAATTGTATGATAAACAAATTGCATTACCTGATTCGCTCTTTGTAACAGAGGTCTGTTAACATTATTAATGCCAGGGCTTATGAATGAGTTCTGTCCATATTGAGGAGCAGCTCTCATTCTTTTCTGTATTGTTTGTCACATGTCATTAGTGTGACCATATGCATGCCTAATACTGTTCAGAACTTGGTAGCTGTGGTCTGCCCACGTTTGTGAGTCAAGAATGTTTGTTCAACAAACAAGCTAATAGTTTATCCCTTGAGGCTGCAGAAAAATGATCAGCACACCTTGGAATATTGTCCAGAAATAGGCCATAGCCATTTTATGACACTGTTTCCAGTTCATCATGAATATAGCTGTTATTTGTTGCTATGTAAGTATCTGTCAAGAAAGCATCATTGAATAAAGCAAGAAACAATCATCAGAGTACTTCTGGATGGCCTGAATAGTTTAACTTTAAACTGACAGAAAATCTGACACGTGGGAATACTTTGCTGTGCATAGCATAGTTTCATCATCATCATAATGACATCAAACAACAGTTGACAAACACCACATTATGAAGATATCACACCTATGCATGACTTGGATTTGTAATGAGAACTTGGTCTTGTTGTTTATGTGAGGATTTGATATGCATATGAACCTTAGTGGGAAATTCTCTAAGGAAGCAACCACAATCTAGATGTGAGGGTAATACTAAAAATATCAAAGGGAGTTAGACGGTGAGGATGGAGGACTACTGGAATATGATCTTCCTTTATATCTGATGTAGGTAGCTGGTTCTTCGAAGGGGTTGGTAATCACCATTAAAAATGAAAACCAAGACTCTTAAACTGAACTGTATCCAGTCATGCGCATTGGCTCTACAGGTGTTGGATCTAGTTACGTTACAAGATTACCACTTGTCTTATTTCATGTGGCCGTACTGAGCTGTATGTATAATGTAATTGTGTAATGTTAACCAACAAAATGCACTTTTTAAATTTATGTTTTAATTCAGTTCTTGTTTTCTACGTGTTTTAAACATCTTTTGTTCATCTTCAGGAAGACTATGCTTTTGTTAAGTTTGTGTTCATTTCTTCATTTACAAAAAACAGTCCTTAAGAAGGAAGGGAACAAAGTGTGTGGTACAATATTTGTACCTAAGAGAGGTGAAGTAATTTGGGAATAGAGGAATTTTTGTGATTTACACAGCATGTCCTGAGTTGTTAGGTAGTGAAGTTAAGCTGGCTGTAATGTTTCTAGACATATATTGCAGAGCATGGACACAAAGTTTTTGGCGATGAAACCTCTTAGAAAGTCACCACTTAGAAGACAGAGCAGTAGGTGAGAGTATGACCATTTATGGTTATTTAACAATGCTGCCAGTAACTCAGACTATGTAGCATAATAATGAATTGTAAAGGATATGGAAGGAGGTAATCACGGCCTAATTTGAAGTGCCATACTGGCATTCACCTGGAGAGACTGAAGAAACCCATGAGAGGTTCCTGTGATAATAGTCACTGCCCAAGTGGAGATTTTAAATATGCACCTCCTGAATGTAAATCAGAAGCATTACTCAGTGAGTCATGGTAATAACAGATGTAGCTGGACCGTTTGGAGCTGAAAGTCGACTATATTCGACATGCAGTGTGATACTGAGAAAAACCAAATGTCTGCTAAAGGCATTGGCCAAGAACAGGCATAATAATGGGTAACCACTTAAATGCCAGATCTTTTTCAGTTGATTCTGGCTTCAAAGAATTAATGAAACATAGTGTGAGGCTGCATGGTGGATGGGTCTGGGATCTGGACCATAAATGACCTGTGGTGGTATTAATTATACTGAACCTTCCTTTAAGTTCTTGTTAGAGTGTTAAAGTTGATAATCAGATAAAACTCTTCAAAATATTTTTGAAAACTGCTGCAGGAGGAAGTGACTTTGTTTTTGCTGATACTACCTTTCATCAAAGCAATGTTGTTGTGACATGAACTTAAGAGTTGAAATAATTTCCAAGTGATGTACAAAATTATAAGTAGCATACAGAATACACATCGAAATATCTCATAAAAGTACCCAGATAATTACAATTTCTAATGTAGAGGACAGTTACTCATATTTTATTTTGATTACAGTAACAAGCACACTCTAATGTGTTCTCAACATTCTTATAACAGAAATTGTCTCTGTTTACTGCATATTAATATTACTGATGAGGTTAAGTTGGTAGAACACATTTCAGTCTGCATCGGAATATGACTTTCATGCCTGATTTCAGAGAAAACTATTAGTTGAAATATATTGGATTAGCATCTTTAAGAAACCAAGACAAAGCATATTAGTGCTTTTAGTATTAAACTTACATCAAATACTGTTTGAAACTCCTTGCTCACTAAACTTCCAGTCAGCAGTTTGCCATAAAGCTACAAGTTGTAATATAGTATTTGTTAATAATTTCTGGTTATTAGTGTTGGTGAAAAGGTATTCTGTAAAATATAAACTGTAAACAGTGAAGCATTTAGAATTAATGCTTTTATTAATAAATAATGATACATTTTGTATGTATGTATGATAGTCGAATAGTTAGTAGGAACTGCAGCATACTGAAGGTCAAATAGTAATAGGATAATGAAATATTGTCAGCAAAGGAAGTCATGATTCCTCTGTCATTAGTGTTCCTGACAATTTTTTAAAATTAAATACTGTGTACAGAATTTTGTACAGTCATAATATATTTGCATTAGACAAAGTACTGAAATTTTATATTCCAACACATATACAGAGTATGCAGCTGCAGTATTAAATGTACAGTACTTCACTGAGGTTATGGTGACATCTTGTTATTCTGGGGAGAGTATGTTTTGAAGTGGAACTGTATTATCCAATTCATATTTTAGGAACTGTTAAAATATATAGCCTTCAGGAACAGTTTTATAAATATGTGTACATAAATACAAAGTAAATGAAGATGTCTTGTGAATTATCAGAGGAAAAGTTTACTTTGTTATTTAATTTGTGTAATTAAATGGGGATTTAATTGTTACAATATTTGTTCGGTAATACAACACCCACTGTATATAATAAAAAGCCAGTATATCAGACTATAGATGTTGAATGGTGCTGAGTGTCATAAAAAAGTATCTAATTTCTCCCATATCTCCCTCCCCCCCATTTGTAAACTTATGCTTTATGTGTAGCAGTTTGTTTATGTTTGTATTTTCAATTTGGACACCTAACTGTATAAAAATACAAAAGCTACATGACAACTAACAGAAGTATGACTTGACAGAAACCTGAGAAGCGTGTTTGCTTTATTAGTTCCTGTCAGTTTAATCCAAAAGGATGGCAGAAAAATACAAGATGTAAACAGAGTTCCCAAATATTACATCATTCACACATTTTACATGACAGTATTTAGCTTTACTATATATTGCAAAATTACTGTACATATTATGAGTATTATACATTATTTACAGACTTAGTTGTCTTTGACCTTCAGCTTGTGTATTCAGTTTAAGAATAGTGTAACTGCAATTTAATAATTGTAGATATCAATAGAAAAGATGGAAGATAGGTCAGGAAAGGAAGAATCTCCTCTTACAATGCACCCTTCTGTACTGATCAGCATCACTTTCCAGACGGTGTTGTCATGCTTTATTCTAGGTGTTTGTGGAGTTGGTCATCTGTTGGTTTTTAATTCCACTGACATTAAGGACAATTTTACTTTCTTTTGTCACTTCAGATATGTACAGTATAAAATCTTAGGCAGCCACACACATTAATGTAACTTTCCTGGCCTGCATATTATTACTGTCCAGGGCATTTATGACATGTAATTGCCAAGAGAGGTTTCAATGCATGTCTCCATGCCACTGGTCCTTATTCTGAACACAGTCTCATAGTGGGCAGTGATCATAAACAACTTCACTTAAAACAGTGATTGCTTGTGCTGTTTTCCCTCACAAAATTTAGAATGTAAGACAACTGTATCTCTAACAAAGCTTTTCTGGCCATGCACTTACCTCTAAGTTTTCAACTTAATAAGAAAAATGATGTGGGCCAGGCAGCTCAGTTGGTATAGCGACTGGACAGTCCGGGATCGAATCCCGGTGGGCACAAGATTTTCCACCTGTCCAGATCAGCCCTGGGGCCCACCCAACCTCCTGTAAAATAGGTACCAGGTCTTTCCCGGGGGTAAAGCGTGGCTGGGCCGTGCTGCTGTCCGCTCACCCCCTTCTAGTGTCGCAGTCATGGAAGAGTAGACCTATACCTCTACCCACCCTCTGGGCCACACTGGGCCTGTAATGGAATCACTTTACCTTTTTTTAAGAGAAATTATAAAACACTAGAATAAAATTTTGGATAAACAGTCTAATCTCGGTGCTTTAATACATGTCAATTTTCACTGACCAGTTACAAATAATTTGATACTTCTTTTCATCACTACATCCAACAGAGCTTCGAGACGTAATCAGAGAGTGAGGCTAACCATGCACTCCCATCTAGTCCTATTAAGTTAATAGAATTAATCTCATTATGTCCTTGAAACAATCATATTATCAGTTCAACACAACTATATATTTTTAGAAAAACACTACATGTTTTGGATTAAATAATCCATCATCAGGCTGAATACAGACTTAAATTGCAGCAAAATGCAACTCAAAATATTAACATAAACATAATGTTATGAGTTGCATTTTGCCTGTAATTTAAGTCTATTTAGCCTGATGATGGATTATTTAATCTGAAACATGTAGTGTTTTTCTAAGAATATATAATTGTGTTGGACTGGTAATATCATGTTTTTGACATGTATATTTACTTACCCTTACTTCCCCCATATACCTTCACAATGTGAGCATGAGTAGTGACTTAGTTATGGGTTTGATGGTCTGGAGTTCAAATCCTGGTAGGGGTAAGAGATTCTTCATGTCTCCAAAACATTCAGACAGAATCTGGGGCCCACCCAGCCTCATATTAATTGGCTACCAGGGTATTTCCAAGGGTGGGAGTAAAGCAGCCAGGGAGTGCAGTTAACCAGTCACTTCCATCTAGTACCAAGGCGAAGAGGAGAAAAGTTATTAATACCTTTACTCCCCCTACATACCATCATGGCATGGACAGGGAAAACTTAAACCTTTACCTTTTGACCTTCGCAGTGAGAGGTGCTGAGTTAAAGGGATAGGTTTACATTGTTGATTTATTATGTCTTTCTCAATACAAAGTGTCAGATATTCCACTAGATGGTGCTGAACAGATTCCTTTTTAGAGTTCGAATGGTACTACTGGCAGTCATAATTTTCATGTTTCATGACTGCCACCTCCTCTCCAATCAGATTCCAGAATACCTTGATGAAATGTAAATCACACCCACAACAAAAGTGAAGCAATTTTGAAAACAGGCGAAAAAAGAATAAGGAAATGAAGAATTAGCAACATTGCATGCAAGTAGATAAATATTCCATAAAAAATTTTATTAACCAAATAATATATAGGAGCACAATAACATCAACAAATGTTATATTTTGAATTTTTAAGGTAACAGTGACATTGTTGTGCATCTTTGCCAGTTTACTTCAGATTAGCGTACGTCCACCAGCCCCACTGTCCTACAAGGGGTCTTAGTTCTGATTTGTAGACAATTACAGTTAAATGCATTGGCCATGCCAAGAAACCTCTAGTGCCTCATAATAGAATTTAACATTCTTTTGGAATTTCATGTTCCCACCTGTAATAAGGATGTGTTGCTATAATGTTTCTCATGAGGATACCTTACAGGCTTAAATTAATGTTTCACAGAGCTGTACTGCCTTCTGTGTTCCATTCTTCACAACTTATAGCATGCAGATTATTACCAATTGGTAATTTACACTGAAGCCAAATTTCAGTGTCATCAGAACTATCAATTGCTTGTTTCTTTGCTTCTTTAATGTTTGATGATGCTGTATCAACTTCAGAGATCATGCAAAGTTGCAAGATTTGAGGTTCTCATAGCAGTTTTATTGAACATTCAAGTCTTCAGGGGATGTAATCCTGTGCACTGGGCAAGTAGTTCCCACCATTTGAAGAATCATAGTGCCTGCATCTCGGGGGTTCAAGTAGTGGACTGCAGTTGCACGATACAAAATGTTCCACTTCCACCACTCACGTTCAGAAATGGTATATTTCATAAAATACAGTTGAGATGTCACAAGAAACAAATACAGTAGAGATGTCACAAGAAACATGCTGAAAATTTCGTGATACCACAGTACCAGAAGAGACTCCTGACAGGTGGGATTGCTAAGCTTTAAGATCATAGTACAGCACTTCTTGCTATCTGTATGGCTATTAAATTTGTCCAATATAAATATTTTAATTAGAAGCTGTGCATGTCTGCTCTGAGAATTTTGGAGCTGTAAAAGGATAATTTTGAAAAGCAACAAGCTTGGCCACAATACATACAGGCTCCCGTTTTGGGGACAAATCCTCACTTTGCCAGAGGCTGCTGAATAGTAACTATCTTAAGCCACATGCAGTAGAGTTTTTAATTGTTCGTTGAGGACTTGCCCCATATTTGAACAGAGGTGGAGAACCACCGAAATACGTATCAGGTCCCACAACTGCCTCAAATTTCATTGCACATAACACATTCTCAGCCATTCCCCCATCTTCAGCCATGGGGTCATGAAATCCAGGAGGATGTGAACCATCTGTTACATACTGTAAACTTAAAATTGTTAATGACCCTCATATTAGTGAAAAGACCACACATTCTGAACACCATACACTTCTCCTTTCAGCCAGCACCCTTGAAGCTGTGTGTATGCATGCATGTGTCTGTCCACACACACACAGACATTCCAATCTGAAGCACCAAAACATAATAGTCACTTAACTGAGCTGTCCTGATTCATATATATTCTAGAAAATTCAATTCATATGTGCAGGTTAAGTTCTAAATAGGAGCGTCTTACACGCCTACAGAATATGCAACATTTCTGTATAATAGTATTTTTGCTATAACAAAACCAATTCTGAACCAATTAAATGCCTGGCATAAAATGAAGTGTTTTGAAATTAACTATGCTGCTCCTGAGTGTGGATTAAAGAATGTCTCCTCAAGGCCTGACTTCCAGTATAACTCTTCCCACACACTTCACAAACATGAGCTTTCTGTCCAGTATGTTTTAACATATGTGGTTCTAGCTGTGACTTCTGACCAAACCCTTTCCCACATACTGAACACATATATGGTTTGTCTCTGGTGTGTACTGAAGAGTGTCTCTTCAAGTCTCCATTTTTTATAAAACCTTTACCACAAACAGAACACAGATATGGCTTTTCACCAGTGTGTGTGAGCATATGCGTTTTTAAATGACCATGTATGAGGAACTCCCTCCCACATACTTCACAGACATACGGTTTCTCTCCTGCATGGGCAAGAAGATGTGCTTTCAAACTCAGAGAGTGTCGGAACTCCTTTCCACATAGTGAACAGAGAAATGGTTTCTCACCAGTATGTGTGAGAGAATGTGTTTTCAAGTTACCTCGTGTAACAAATCCTCGCCCACATATCTTACAAACATGAGGTTTTTCCCCTGAATGAGTGAATGCATGAGACTTCAAGCTCAAAGCATGACTAAACCCCTTGCCACATAAAGTGCATTCGTAAGGCTTCTGACCGTTATGTTTTTGCATGTGAACTTTAAAACTGTCATTAGTAATAAAGTCTTCACCACATACTTTACATATATATGACTTGTGTTCTGAGTGACTTTGAACATGTGCTTTAAGACTCATGGGATGACTAAATGCTTTGCCACACTTGGAACACACATGTGACTTGTCTTTGGTGTGAGTAAACAAATGCATTTTTAAGTTGCCACGTGTAGTGAAGCTTTTGCCACACGTATCACAGATGTGCAGTTTTTCACCTGTGTGTGTTAAACTGTGTACTTTGAGAGAAGTTGCTTGGCAGAACTGCTTACCACAATCAGTACACACATAAGGTTTTTCTTGTGTGTGTGTGACAGCATGACTTTTCAATTTACAAAGACTACTAAATTCTTTACCACACTTATCACAAATGTGCAGCTTGCAGCTTGAACCCTCTTCACTTTCTTCAGCCAATTCACTGTTGTCCTCTTTCTTAATTGTTATCATATCCACAAAATGTTCCACAGAAGCCAAGGGTGAAGGACAGTCTGTTTTGCTCTGAGAACAAGATGCAGAATTTTGTTTTTACTGGTCATGTAGTTTAATGTCAAATATGTTTAGAGAGGCCATTGCTCATCGTGCAAACAACACAAGCATTGCCCATTGTTACTACTTCTTTGACCTCTTGTATAATGTTGTATGGGAGGTTCATACATCGCTGGTACATAATCTAATTAACCGCAATGTTATAAGGAAAAAAATTAAAGATTCAAGTCTTCTGGGATGTTAGCCATATTGATTGGTCAATAGTGAAACATTTCAAAGGCACTAAATTCCTTCCAAATGCCTGTAAATGCTGAACATTCAACACAGCATAACATACAAGACAGCTTGAATTTTCAGCAACAAACCTGCAAGAGCCTCAAGTCTTGCACAGCATAAAAATATTGTTTAACTGCAATATTAGTGGGTGAAGTTCTACCCTTAAGGTGAAGACACTGCATTCCTCCAAAAACGTTGTAACTGTCTCCCCAGCAGAATACAATATGAAACATTCATCATTATGTAAACTCAAATCTCACATACTGATGTACCTGTTGCTTTGCAGTATGTGTAACACTTACTTACTTACTCACTCACTCCATGGTGCAGAGTCCTTCTTGAGAAGCTATCTGGTTTGCAGCTAGTCAAGAAATTCCCCACCTTTCACGGAACCCCAAGGTTCATTACCGCACTGACAAGCGTCTGCCACCTGTCTCTATCCTGCTCCAGCCCAATCCAGTCCATATACCCACATCTCACCTCCTGGAGATCTAGCCTAATATTATCCACCCATCTACGCCTAGGTCTCCCCAGTGGTCTTTCCCTCCAGTTTCCCCACCAAGACCCTATGTGTATGTGTAACACAGATAATTAAATTTATTTGCATCACTAGTGCAGTGTCTACTGAAAGTTAAGCAGGAAATCTATGTATTGTTTCCAGAGTCAGTCATGTATAGTTGCAAAACACAGCTCTGATAACCCACATCAGAACAGAGACTTATGCAGTACTTGCAGAGGACAGTCTTTTATAACACTCGTATGTACTTAAACACCCTTTCTTGACACACGACCATTAGTTTTCAAAAAAACCAAATACCTAAGTATTTTCACTTACTAATTCAGGTTGTATAAATACAAATGCTGTTACCTCAGACACATTTGTATTACTCATATTTACCACTGTGGTGTCATGATTACTCAATATATGAAATAGTTAACAAGTAATGAAACTAACATGGAACTGTTGTGCCTACACATGTGAGCTACCTGAGAAAAACACCTTGCATGTGTATTTTAATTATGTACATATAAATAATTGGGCTGGGTAGGTCAGTCGGTATAGCGACTGACTAAGGGCTGGACGGTCCGGGATCGAATCCTGGTGGGGACGGGATTTTCCGCCCGTCCAGACCAGCTCTGGGGCCCACCCAGCCTCCTGTAAAATGGGTACTGGCTCTTTCCCAGGGGTGTAGTGCGGCCAGGGTGTCCTGCTGACCACTCACCCCCTTCTAGTGCTGCAGTCATGGAAGAGTAGAGCTATACCTCTACCCACCCTCTGGGCCACACTAGGCCTGTAATGGGATCACTTTACTTTACCTTCTACATGTAAGTAATTAGGGTAAACATATTTAAATTCATACTTCTTTTCAAAATTTTTAAAGGTTAATGCAATATAAATCTGAACCACATCCCTGTATATTAAACTGGTAATGTAGCACTGGATTATTATTATTATTATTATTATTTGTTGTTGTAGTTGTCATCTTCATCATCTCTTGTCACAGACCGTTTCTTATAGGTACTTCTCTTGAACCAATGGTGATCCTCACCGCTCAGGTTTCAAGTTTCAGACTGCAGTACTTTCTGTACTACGTGTCATGTTCAATGTACAAATGTCTCTTTTTTAATGAATCTATCGAATGTTTTGCATATTGAGTAATGAAAATGTGCACAAACGCTACCATGGCTCTTTAAGTACTCATTCTTCACCAAAATACGGCATCCTAAGGTCAGGTGGTGAATAGTTTCTTCATATGCTTTACATAACCAGCATTTACTGTCAATTTCTTCCTTCAAAATTTTATCCTTACAACAGTCTGTACCAATTGCTTGGTCTTGAGCTGCCACAACTTTATTATTATTATTATTATTAACTCGTATTTAGCACGGTACAGTCAGAACACCTTACAAATTTCATAATGAAAGTGAAGGTAAGTATGTGCATTGCCTATCGCTGAAATGTACTATCACCTAAGAACTTTCAATGTTGCACATATTTAAGATTACAGGTCTTTGTATGATCACATATAGCAAATCCAGTACATCTAGTCACTTGAGGACATCATGTAGGGTGTGAGTAATGACTCTCAAGTTGCAGATATAATGACAGGTAAGGTATACACAGTCTCTATTTGCCACTGTGGTTTCACTTCATTGCTTAATTCTGCATTTTTTTTTATAAGCAGTTTGCAAGTTACTGGAATATGATATGCTGGCAACAATTAAATAAACTATTTTGTTGATTTTCTCAGAGTTGTTGTTGTTGCTGCTGCTGCTGTTTCTGTTGTTGTCATCATCATTAGCATATTTCCCACTGTTTTTTTAGATTGAGAATACATGCCATTTAATGTGCCTAAGGTAATTATAAACAAAAACGGGATTAAACACCATGAATGTAACATCTCAACCAAAGAAAATATTGGTCTACGAGGTGTCCCACAAAATGTTTGCCAAACCTCCAGCATATTATAACTGGCTTAATTTGAGTGAATAAGTCACACAAACATGAGTTTTAGTCTCAACTGTTATGCAGTTACCACTCTAACCAACTGCCACAACACTACAAATGGTCCCCCCAAAATCCTCACCATTCAACTGCAATGTAACTGTTCGCTTACCAGTTTCATTACCAATTTGGTATGGCTAGTTATAACTTAAAAATGATAAAAAGAATAATCACAACTCAAAATTTAATTACTGCTGAGCAGCATTGCTTAAAACAAAACATTACTTACCTCATCAACAAACTGACACAGCTCCAGATTCATATAGAAATAAAGGATACAATTATGAAGGGAAGTTATTTTTACATCAACAGAAGTGACATAACTAAAAATATGATATTTTCATGATAGTCAATAGCACTTCCCCCTTAACTGCTACTCAACTAAGAAGTGACAATCCTTATGATGTGCAGTGTTCAGCCAGGAGAAAATAATATTAGTGTTTTGTAGCAGAATCTTTTGTAAGTCAACATGCCACCTCTCTGCAGAAAAATGCACATATTCTCAGGTCCAGATGACTGACAACATGGACAATGGAAATGTGTGACTTGTACCAGTTTTTTTTACAAAGTTGCAGTATGCAATGTCACAACTTTTGTTAAACAAATATACATAATGAACAGTTGAAATTATGACCCACAATGACACATTTTTCACTTAAAATAAGCCCATGAATAATCACCTGAAGTTTGGCAGATGTTTCATGGCCATCACAAATAATCCTACGCAAGTATCTGTACACCGAATGCAGCCAACTAACATCAAACAGCAGATTTACTGAAAGCAAGAAATTCATATTTTATGGAACCCAGGTTTATTATAATACCCTGAGCCACATAAATCAAGTCCACACCCATACATTTCTCTAATATCCATTTCAATATCATAATCTCATCTTAGGAACAATAACAGCTCAGTCAGTATAGTACTGGAATGGACAGGGTTCAGTAGGTGGGAAGGAACACTCAGCCTTACATTCAGTGCACATAAAAGGTAACCAGAGCTTTTACTTCCTCATGTGCATTCATTGTTACAGCTTGGGATGAGCTGAGCTGTATCAGATTTCTCGCACTTTATATCGCTAGGTGTCATCACAGAATACAGTGCAGCACTGGGACATTCTATTAATGTTTAGCATTTTCACATCCTATTTCCCAAGGGAATTGAATATTGAAACATGGTAGGTAAAATTTACCATCCTTTCTGTCTTGTATAATGTGGTCTCTCACTTTATAAGTTTCTGATAACCAGTGCTCAAGAAAATAGTTAGACTTAAGCAGGGATGGTGCAAGCAATGAATGATTTTATATGATCTGGCATTTGTCAGTCACCCACTGCTACTGACATGGCAGTGAAACCAAGGAAATGATGGGCTTGCACACATAGCCTGGGTGTCACAGTTAAAAAGTGCATAAAGAATTTTGATAGAAAAATATCTTGGAGAGTAACCAACTGAACAGTCACATGGATACAGGCTGTGAAAATGATATGCTGATAAATTTGGTTCATAATCACTTTCATGTTAGAAATTTTGTGCCTGTGAGTTAATACGCTTAAAATCTTTCCTACTTGTGTTAACAATTCCTGTTGTTTTAGATTGTGCAGGTAGTGTCGCAAATTTGCATCTGATCTCTCACACTGTATCTTGAAGTTATAACAAATGTTAACTTGCTGAACACACTGCTGGCATACCTGCGCTGGCAGACCATCTCCAGTACACACCTGAAATAGAACAGGGAGATAATGAACATAACTGTTATCATGCTAAAAGGATAATTACTGATTCTGACATTTTAGCAGACATGATGGCAGTGGAAATTTTTGCATTTCTCAAGTGTCACCACAGATAGTTTCATGAATAATATAAAAGAAACAGAACCAACCACACTTACGAAAATATAAAACTGTTGTCCAATCTTAACATTTATTTTTTTCTACATACTCTGCATAAATTATGTACCTATTTGTTTACCTATTTATGGTTTATTTAATAAAACAGTCCATAGGTCAGACTATATATTGTCAAATGGTATCAAGGTTGATATATAATGCATAAGGCATACCAAAATAACATTCTGTAGTTCCTTATTCATTTCATTAATAGTGATAACATCGCTTTACTTTAGGCCGAATGGATTTGTTTAACCTTACTTACGAGTCAATGTCTACTTCCGCCCATAACATTGCGACACTGAATTTAGCAAATGACTGTTATGCTCATCACACGTGAAATATATTGTAGACATGCTTCTGGCAGGAAGTAATCGCAGAATTGCAGTACCAGAAGTAAGTCGTAAATTATGTCGAGTCCAAGTGCCGATTGTGAATTTTCAGTATAAAGCAGTGACAAAGTAAATTTCTGAATCGAAAAGCATCACATAGGCTAGCATTTCGATCGCTTTTAAAATAAGCAGTAATTGAATTTCACTGGGCTGCTAACATCACTGATAATCGTACAACCGCATGAACAGTATTCATCTCTATGGAAGGTTTATTAACGGAACACGAAACGAACCCAGCTGTTGGTACAGTGGATAGGCAGTCGCGCTAATAGTATAGTGGAGGAGTGAAGAATTATGCGATTTTGTTTATAACACATTTACTAAGAATCTCCCCAGTGTTTAATACATACAGCATTATCAACACATATTTGCAACTAACCTTAACGCACGTAGAAATTGCTTCAATTTTAGCAGGTAAACCATTTTCGACTTCAAACAGAGGCAGCAGTGAATCTTCGTCTTGCATACACAGTCTACAAATGTTATTGAAGTCAATAGCCATGCTTGTATACATGAAATCAGTTTATAACATGTAGAATATTTGTAATTTCAGGCACAACGACGGACACTTACATGTCAAAACAATCAATGTGCCAAATATGTAAATCAACATTCCCTTTGCGACACACAAAAATTTCCCCTTCTTCACTGTTGTCCGCGTTATAAAACATAATCGGCATGCACGACTTTACTATTGCGCACATAAGCTAGGTGTGCCGTGTGTAGTGGTTTACTGGATACTGGTCGCGTTTTAACTCCTGTCGAATATAAATGCAAGTGGCTGTTGTACTTGCTGTCAGAGCTGGTTGTCTATCGTTATTTATGCGTAGGTCGGGACGCATATTTCTTTTTGTATTTGGTCCGGAAAGGTCTTAAACTGTCCCTGACGAAGATCTGAAAACTGTTAGTTACAAAAGTTGAGGACTTTTTAAAACAATTCTTCAGCTTCACGTTCAAAAAAATCTTCGTAACGTAACAGGCTTTGCCTGATCCACAACGCTGTATGTTGCCATATCGTACTAAAGGAGGCATTTAGATTTTTTGAAAGATGAGTATTTGGAAACAGTGGAAAAGTTTAAAGGTTTTGGGATAAAAGTTATAAAATATACATATAAGTTGTTAGAACAGTGTCATATTCTTTCTCCTTCCCTACCTGGTTTTGTTTTAATTGAATATATGGTCTACAATCAAAGCAAGATACTGCAGCCGGCATTGTAGGGTAGCTCTCGGTCCGTAGCCTTTGAGCTGATTACGTATACCTACAGCGGTTCACTTTTCGACTGTAAATCATGCAGGCAGCAAGGCGAAGTCTTACGACAAAGGTTCATAACACTGGACAAGATAAGCCACACATAGAAAACATGAGGCTTAAACTTTGGAGCCACAGAGCTTACAACCGTTCACATAACACAATTGTTATAGAAAACCGCGAGATGGATATGATTTGTTGTGCACACCACACCTGGTACGGCTCCTCTGGATGATGGAGCAGCTCGACGCAGGGCCCTCTACGTGACAACGCACGACAATCACAAGAGGCAGACATCCACGTCCCCGGCGGGATTTGAACCCACAATTGCAACACGCCAGTGGTCACAGTCCCACGCCTTCGACCGACCGCTCGGCCACTAGGATCGGTAAGAAGTTATACTAGTATGTCGTAATGAAACCTTCCTTTTTTTGCCATTAATTCAAACTTGGTAACACTGGCGAGTTATATGGATGAGGTAACTGTTGCTGGAAAACATGGATGCTCTGCATCTCTTTCGTGTCTGTTCACTGGATGCTTTGCCCATTCAGTTAAGCGAATCAAAAGTTGCGGGTTGTTAATTTGTTTTTTTTTTGAACTAGTGTTTTTGTACGGTATGATATTGTGTGACATCGATAATATAAATCGTAACCTTGATCATAAACGGAATTAATACAAAGGTAATCAGTGTTTTCCATTATTTTTGTGCCAGGTGTACATAGATGAAATTTATTATGGAGACGGTGTGTGATTAGGGAAAGGGAGCAACATTTTCTGTGAGGTTGTTGTGCTGTTTAGGAATGCAAGCGCAGTTGACCACCGTTTATAATAGCTTATTGTCACGAATGAAAGCCGTTCCCTAGATATTACGGTAGTTTGAGGTTTTCATGGCGGTGTCCGTGAATATTGCTGTCTGCTTGGATGTGTACCGACGTTTAAGAGGATCCAGCACTGTCCAGCATTACCCGAGTGATGGGAGCAGCCGGATATTTTGAAATGTTTATACAGTTCTGCCGGACGACACGGCGTCATATACCAGCGGCTGTTTGATGTCCGTACTTTGTCCTGTATTGAAAAACGCTTTGCCTTCCCACTATATGGCCTCCTTTTAATGTAGTGTTTCCATGTGTCTGTATCTTGTTTTCTTTTTACTTACCATATGCAGACAGTACTTTATTGCATTTGACAATCATGTCAATGTTGTAATATGTTTGGCATGAGTATATCTTAATTGCTTCATGACTGACTGGAAAATGCAACCTGTTTTCACAAAATTAAATAACTTCACTTCTTTCAGATGTTTTCTGTAAAGTTCCAGAAGTTATTGCTCAGTACTCATATCTTCACACTGGATAATACAAGCAGTAGTAGGATAATGAATATGTGAAATACCAGGTTACTTTACATCTGACATTCAGTGTTCACACTTTGTTATTCTGCATGTTGCAATTGCAGAAACTTAACTGTTGTGTATTAGTGAAGTGTTGAAAGATGTTTTGCATATGTTAAGGTGAAGCTGTTTCTCTTTCTTCACAAACTTTATAGTTCATCCCATACTTCTACTGTAAATGTAATGAATGTGAACTGTACATGATTATGAAGTACAAATTTGTTAATCATATAAAATGAGCCCACCATTAAACCACTGAGTATTATAGTCAGGATAAATAAAAACAGATACCTTGACCTATATTCAGTTCCAGAGTAGGTACATAATGCTTTTCTTGGGTTATAATTTCAGTTAAATTAGTTCAATAGTTGTGATTGAACCAAATAGCAAGTATATACTTGTGAAATTAAACACTAATGCTTGTATGGTAATGCATGAAATTCTTAAGGTACTATCCCAGCAGGAACAGAGGAAGATGCCCCAAAATTTCAGACTAGCCAGCCTTGAGAATCAGTTCATGGATGTTCCACATGATGAGCTAACTAGGAGTGTAATCTGGCATTACAAAATTAATCCTTCCTGGGCAATATCCAGATATATTCACAACTAAGGTGTAGCCATAGAAGGGTGGCCAGATATGTCTGCAGTCTGTGTTTGCTGCCATTGCTTATGAGTAAGTTTCTGATAACAGTGATAGAATTAAGGTGTTTAGTGCCGTTACAGCAGACTGATGAATTTGGTGACCTGAGTCATGAGTATTTAAAATATTCATTTTTGAAGGGGTACTATCTTTCAGTTGAATTTTGTATGAATCTTGTTTTTTAATGTACTGTGCCCATATTTGGGGCTTGGAAACAGGTGCCTCAAAGGATACCTGTATTTCATAAATGGAATGGAATGCATTGTGGTGGATAAAGCACACAGTGTAAAGTCTGTGGGCTTGTCACCAATTCCATCCATAATTCTCTCAAGTTAATTGTCATCACTGTTATCATTGCTAAGTGTCATTATCAATCTCATCAGTACTAAGTAACTTCTTTGATTAACATGTTTTTACATTACCGAGCAATCAGCCATTAATAAATGATGTTAATTTTCTAATAGACGTCTTTTTAGTTATGAAGTATTGAATAAAATTCAGTTAAATTGTTTATTCTGCAGTGGTTACCGTAGGTTTAAGAAATGACTGAGAAATTCCCATATCTGTTATACAGGTCCTTTATTTTATCTAACAATATCATATGTCACTTGTTGTTGCTATTCCATCATGTTGAGTTGAGCAGAATCATTTAATATTGTACAAGCTGCTGATGAAACATACCATGATCTTGAGTTTCTCTGCAGTCAAGAAGAACAGGTAGTGATTTTTTTAAAATTATTCAGTGAGTACAGGAACTCACGTCATTTCTGTTGGGATCTTACTAGATATATTCATTGTATGGTTCTGCTTTACCCATAGTTTGTCCAGATAAGGCACTGGCCCTGTATCATACGATTCCCTCCAGCTGTGTAGTTTTCAAACTGTAATTGTGCTGCAAGAACATCGCTTTGCTACATGAGGAATTCAGGTTCATCATACACTTTTTTCTTTGCTTGATGTCTAAAGGTTTTAGCAACCTTGAAGTGGAACAACGTGAGGCTTTATATGAAATGTTTTCTAACATGAAGAGCATTATTCTACTTTTTTTTTTTAAAGGAAAGTGGCCTCTGCCATGAAATTTAAACATGGTTATGCATATATCTTACTGAAGATCATTGTGACATCTGTCTTGGTTACATGAAAAATGTAGCAGCCAATCTACTGATTTTCCATATTCTAGAAATGCCAAATGTATTCACACCACAAGCTTTATGTTAGATTGTGACACTTCAAAAAATCTAGTTTGTGTCATTTTTGGGATGTACATTTTTGTAATGAAACTGTATGCATTGAGTATCAGTTTATGAGCCAAAGTGGCCCATTTATTAACAGAGAAATCAATGTTTCATAATAGTCACTTTTGTGTACAGCTGTTCACCTTATGGACTCGCACATTTCTTTACTGTTTTATTTAGTGATTGTCAATTACTAAGACTGTATGAGGTTGATGGTAGATGAATGAATGAGGATGAGTGTTGGTGGAATGATTGTGTTAGGGAAAAACTGGTGTCGTAGTTTCAAAAAATCCTGTCCCAGTACTACCCTCTCGACCACAAAACTCAGTCAATGTACTACCCTATGGACAGCAAACTATAGTGCTGGAGGGAGTCATGATGTCATTATCAGAGTGCCTTGCAGTGTGTTTGTACTTCTGTTACATGGGCAGAGTTACAATGAACCAGAATTTTAACCAACCAGAAAACAAAGATGGAATTGAAACCACTGACTGTGTGAAACTGTAGAACACAAACAGCATGCTTGCTAGAGACATGCCTATGCAGGAACTCATTGTTCACTAGCCTAAAATCATTGTTTGGCTTCTTGATAATGTCTCATTATTAAACACCCAAATAAATAGCCCTAAATTTGGCATTAAAGTCATACAACAACTTTGTAACTAGTTCACAGACAGATTTCTAAGCATATGTGGTATTTACATTTATCCTCACAGCATCCAACTAAGATCTGTATTTACATAACACTGTACAAATGTGCATGGCTAGCTCACTACAAGTAAACATGTCTCAAATATCAGGAGATATTAATTCTGCTTAAATACATCCATCAAGTAGTTTAACACCTTTGCGGTATACTTGCTGTCCTTCCAATTCAACCACTTCCTGGAGCCAACACACTGGTATTTCTGTTGTTTGATCTTAGATGTTGTATCAGACATAATAAACACGTTCTGTACTCCAAAGCCCTTTTTTTTTGTCCCCCCCCCCCATTTTCATTTTCTGTGTATGCATGGGTAAGAGCTTTTGCACCTCCAAGTTACAACCTAAAGCACAGTTTATTAAAACTTGTGGTCCACAGGTAGTTAAGTATTTGGTCAGAGAAGTCTGTGGTCATCATGTGTGAGAACATGACATTTCCTTCAGTTTGCTGGTTAATCCACACCTTTATGATGGTAAAATGGTATTCATGAAGAGCGAGTGGTGTGGCATATATATTTTCTTTAATGACTTTTCAGGTAAATCGAGTTGGCTGTGATCATAATGCTGGACATGCTGCAGCCTTCATTCACCTAATCAGAGTTGATGCTGTTGGCCATACGGTTTGTTTAATTTATTATTTTGAAAAAGTTTTGATAATTCAGATGGAAAGTAATATATTACACTTCAAATGAATTTTGAATACCCAAGAAACTTGTTAGGATCTGTTAATGTTGAAATATCTATGTATATTGAGTGTAGAATTTGCTGTTTGGAAGAGACTGAATGTTCCCCAGAGTCAAGTTACATATGCCGGTGGTGATAATTTTTGAAGGAATGAATATAAACACTGCAAAGAATAATATAGTAATGCATTTAGAACATGACAAATAAATTTAACTGGTGGAACATATAGATGTACCTAAATCTGTGGGAATTAATTTGAACTTAAATAGAATACACAATATAACAAATTCATTTTTCTTTCGCTTGATTCATTATGAAACATACCATGATTTATTATGTGTTACATAAGTACAATTAAATTTATGGGAGGTTTGTTTGAGAAGTGTGGAAGAGGTTGTGTTTGCTGTATGGTTCCCATATTTTCCTCTAAATTGTAGGATGTGGGAATAGTATAAGAAGATGAAATGTTGAATGGTAGAGGGACATCAACTTGACTGCATCTCTGCCCACACCAATGTCGTAGGAGTGGAAACTTGAAGATAATATTTCTTCTGAGTATCGCAGATTCTTTGCTATTCATTGTTTTTACAACGTGAAATTGCCATTATGACATCATCCTCACTTCCAGTTCCTGAAACAAGCATTCAGAGTACACAGACTACACTGTCCTATGCATATATTGCAGCTGCTTGCCAAGGTACCTCTCAGATTGTTCCTCAGACATTGGTTCACAAAGTTGAACGCCCTGTAATAAAGGAGGAGCATAGTGAAATTGGCACAGGAAGAAATTCACCTAAAAAGGATAATCTGATCAAGAAACCATACCAGTGTACTATATGCAGCAAAGGCTTCACAACTAAATCATACTTCACTCAACATGTTGCTGTGCATAGGGAAGGGAAAACACATTGTCCAGTGTGCAATAAGTCATTTAATGTCAAGTGGTATGTAAGGGACCATATGAGGTTACATACTGGTGAGAAGCCATATGAGTGTTTACTGTGTGGAAAAAGTTTCAGTTTTAAGTCTCACCTTGATTGGCACAAATCAAAGCACTCAGATTAATATTGCACAATTAATGTGGTTGAAAAACAGTTGTTTTGTCATTTTGTATAACTGTTGAATAATAAGTAATTATTAGTGCATTGAAGACAACATAATTGAGTTCAATGATTTAATACAATCATAAATTGAACAAAAAGTGAATACCGGTGCTCACATATATGTAAATAGCATTACCTGCCAACAGTTTCTTGGAATTGTATATATTTTTTTGGTTTTATCAGATAACAACATATAATTTATGTTAGCCCTTCAGTGCCAGTCAGTTGTCAGTCTGGTAAATCTGAACTGAGGAACATGAACGTGTTCGTGTAATGCGAAATATACGAATATGTGGAGATGGTGTAGTGCCTAGTGAAGCACACGGACAATTTTACCACTAAGTGTTCAGAATGTGAGAATGTTTCTTCTAGAAGATTTTAAATGTATAAAACTGAGATTTATACAGAAATGGATATTTATCCTATAAGCTTTAGATTACTGGCACTAATGGGGTAAAATACAAGTTGTATAGATTCTTAGAGAATAAAAGCCATTAGTGTTTTATATACTTCTTTTCACTGTACAGTTTTTTTTTCTGCATAAGGTAAACTATTGTCATTGGTGTTAATAATTATTTTTTTTACAGCTCATGAAGTCAAGAGAGAGTAAATTAAAGTCTTTCCTTTCATATTCTGCAACATATATTTCAGTGCTGAAAAGGCATGTCAGCGTATAAATTGCATTATTTATTTAGCTTTTGAGCACAGTGTGGTCAAATGAAGCAATTTTGTGGTTATTTACCATGAAAAAACTGGGCATTTGTCTGTTGCTATATGAAGACATTTGGCTTGGAAATCTGTCCCTTCCAACACTGTGAGGTGGTAGGCTTCTACTGTTGTCATTGACTACCTCTTATTGCTTTGAAGAAGACTTCTGGTATCTTACAACTTTGCCAAACATTTGTACTCCTACATAAACACATTACAGCAAATAAGTGTATATTTAGAGCAGTTGGACATCAGATGTACTTGAGGAGAGTACATATGAATGGCCTTTCTTTCATGGGTGATAATTTGATGTTTAGATAGTTCAGTGCTGAAATTTTGCTTAGCCAGGAAAAATCTGGGATGTCAGCAAGTGTTAAGTTGTCTTGTGCATCCTAATGCTTGTGTTTGTTGACAGCTGTGTTTCACTGAAGTACGGTGGTAGCTGGATTCCAAGATCAGCTTGAGTGAACTCCTATATTTTTCCAGGTTAAGCAATACTGACTGTAGTCTAGAAAGGACAGGTGGCTGGCTACCTGTCTTCACCACTGTTCTCTTGGCTCATTTTGGATGAGGACACTAGGCTTCATGAACTAACAACACATTGAAAAGTTACTGCATCACCCATCACATCTTAATGGTGCTAGACCATCTCTGAAATGCAAGTTCACTTTATAATGACATTGTTGATTTGAGTGTCAGAATCTTGCCTCAGATTCAGGGCAATTTAATGTGTTATTATGAGGTACTTCCAAAGTATTCATGAAGTATTAGCAGAATAGGTCCAGTAAGTTAATAAAGCTGCTTAACAGTTTTGTTTCAAGCAGGCCTATGTACTGTTTGAATAAGATAGACAGTAACTTCTCTTGTGCTCTTTTCTTCACAGTGCAGTAGGCAAAGGCACTGCACAGGTGAGAGTTCATTTCTGAGGGAAGACATCCCAGGACAGAAGAATATTGTGGAGCTACCATAGCTCATATTTATGGGAGGAAAACATTATCCCAAACTGTACTTTGAGAAAAGTGTCAAACATTTTATTTTTCAATTGAGAAGATTTGAGGAAAGGTAATGCAGAATTCATTGGTATCCACGGAGAAAAAACAAATGGGAGATAACCAAGTATTTCTTTAACATATGAGGGCTGGCTAGCTTACTGGAGAGCTTCCTGCATCTCCCTGCTCTGTACAAAAAGTAGTTTTTCACAGGCAGTAGTAAGTTCATAAATTATGCAAGGTTTTAGGCTTACAGTGCAGTAGAGGTTTCCTTTCAAGGATGCAGTGCTGCAACACTGCGTAATTTGTTCCCTCCCTTTCAAGTTGCTGTAGTGGTCTCATCTGAAGGGTTGAAACTTCCAAGATGAATTCTTATCCAGTGACACAGTGCCACATCCAAAATTCCACTTTCTGAATAATTTTAATATTACAATACAGAGGAATGCTGTGTGAACATTTTGCAGGCATTCAGTTCACATTTACACTGCTGCTGGTGAATGTAGTATTTTGCTAACAATCATTCTGATCAAGAAACTTGCTGTGTCTCCCATCTTTTGCATGCTTTATTTTAATATTGACATCATCTTATGTGCCACCTGCATGGGAAATATTACAACTGATATGTTCATGGCATCAACATCATAGCTGAAAGGAGGGTTTTCCACTGCTGCCAGTAATTAACAATAATTATGCATGAAAGGATGCTATTTTGCCATAGTGGCCTGAGGGAAAAATTTGTTACTGCAGCAGTATTTAAAGTGTTAGCCATTTGATGGAGAAGGAAAGGAAAGGAATGAGAAAAATGTTCTGCCTGTGTTCAGACACGACATTGCTGATGTGAAAACTGTGTAGAGACACAGATACAATAAGCTTGGTCTGTGAATAAATTTGCTTTTATTGTCCTTAGTATGTATACAGTGTTAATAATAATAGTAGGATTTTTCACACTTTAATGTTTATTACCAGCTGTATCGGATGACATTTTGTAGCCACAGAATATTGTGTAACATGTCACTGTATAATTATTGTTATGATGGTACAGCCTAAAGAGTGAGCCTGAAAATGGGCATAAGCATACTGACTTAATAATATACCTTGTACTGCACACATGCATGCACACACACACACACAATATATATATATCTATAAGCTTTCCTTCACTGTGAGTTATGATTCCATATGCAATATAAGTTGTAGGACACACATCTCACAAACAAGTGAGGCTTCTGTTCACTATGAAAAAGTAATGCATGAATAGTTACACAGCAGGAAACTGAAATGGTTTATGTATTTATATGCTGTCCTGCAAGTTTGTGGGCTCCAAGCACAGGTTAAGGTGAGGCCCTCCAAAGAAACTTCCCACAGATACCTTTGCTGTGTGCCATTCCCCACCACTTTACCAACATGTCAGTCTCCTCTCCCACATGAGCACTTGAGAGATGTAATGTATGTCTGTTTTCAGTCACCACAAATATGGCCTCTTCTGTATATTTCAGTTCAGTATGAATCATGATAAATATCTGAAACTTACCATTATTCAGACATTTTATAGGGTGAAGGATACAGCACTATGATGGTTCCGAGAGTTATATTTAATGTACAATCCTATTATATAATGACTTAAGATAATTTTTCAAAGGTATTTGCCATGGAACCACCTCATTCACAAAACAAGTGTGCCAGAATGCTGCACAAAAATAACAAACACAATAACAGAGATGAATTGATTTTATACCACATTTAGCATTAGAGTGGGCAGTGTTCAAATTGACAATGTATTTTCACTCGTACACTCATGAAGATATGCCATCTCCACTTCAGAGAGTATTGTATATGTTATCAAATGTTTGCTTCTTATGGGATCTAAACTACCTTCATTTACAGACTAACACATTTGCTGTATAAACAATTGAGTAATCTTAAAACTAGTCTTCCTTAAGATACTGCTTCCGGGTAGTTGTGGTGAGTATATGGTGCCTTCTAAGTTAATATTCTGGTTCTCACAAGATAAGTGGCATACCTGAAAAATCCCTAATGGAACCCTAGAATCATGTAGAACAGGGTTTGGGAGTTGATTTCAAGCACTTCTGTCAGCAGGTATGTAATGGTAGGCCTATGTCATGGTTGAGGATGTAGCACACCATTTCATATTCAGGAGATCCTAGATGCCAATCTCTGCTTGGAGACTGGCTATGGTATGTGTCTATATAGTACATCAAATTAGGTGATAAATGCTTCCTTCCACAACTTGCCCCTCTTACTGTTCAAAGATCACCCTCATACATTCTAACTCGGTTCAAAATAACTTCACACAATAAAAAGTATCACAGAATAACCACACAGAACCACCAGTTTCAGTATTACAGAACACACTTGTATGTAATATGTTACAGTTCTAAACAGCCTGGAATCCAGAAATCTGAATTTTATGTTTTCAAATAGTAGCTTCACATTTTACAAAATAACACCCTGATTTCTAAACAAAGAACCAGCTGCTGACATCTCAGACCAACTCTGAGAGAGAGAGAGAGAGAGAGAGAAGCTTGCATCTAAGCAAACAAACTCTAAAGAGTTCGCATAATGTAACTTCATTTCATACCAATGAGGGGCAGCTTAACCAGACACTAGACAGAACCAATAAATGCCTACAAACACATCTCATGCAAAGCTGTGTTACACGAGAATTCAACTTTGTACACAAACACAGAACTCTGATGGGAAGTAACCTGTACTGTGAATTCCTTTCCAGGAACAGGCCATTCCATACTTTCAACAAGACATGAGTTGTTACACCAATCTAAACCACACTGATGAAAGTATTAATAGATAAACAGAAATACTGATAACAGTATATCTTCTGGATGGGAGAAAGTCAAGCATGGAGTTCCACAAGGTTCAGTTCTTGATTCATTATTTCTTCTTTTTTATATAAAGGATTCTAATGTGTGTCATCCCCGTTGTGTTTTGTACAATAGTAGGAGTTAGGTATGTTAACACTTACAGTTGAACACAACTATATTTGTTTTTAAATATAACAGCGACACATAGAAGTAAAGCCCGCAAGACCCAAGACAAGGAGGGAAGAACTAGGATTCACATACTGATCAGCTGACCCACACCACTGCAAACTGCAGGTAGTAGTAGACATGAAGTAGCAGTAAATGATTCACCAACGGGACTGGCACATTCCACCTAAAATCCACCCCCACCACATGGGCAAAAGCTACAGCCAGAACAATGACCAGCCTCAACTCAGCTGCATATGCACACCCCCTGTTCAACATATAATTAAACTGGTTAGAAAGTGATAAGGAACAATAACAAGGACATGGCTGGACCCTTTCTCAGCTACTCAGTGTCTCAACACATGGCGTAACCTATATTATTCTCACTGACTACATATTGTAGCCTAAGTAATTATACTGTATATTATATTATATCCCCCTAGCATAAGAAATAATCCCTATGGGAAAAAAAATGATATCCAACCAGATACACCCAGGACCACGGTACCCCATGACATAATGAGATCTCAAACCCGCCACATTACGCCCCAAGACCACTACACGCATGCTAGTATAGCCTAAGCTGTAAGTCCAACCACAACCTGACGAAGGCCCACATATAGAGCCAAAACATGTCGTTGTTGTAAACTCCTGTATATTTAAAAACAAATATAGTTGTGTTCGACATTAAGTGTTAACATACCTAACTCCTACTATTATATAAAGGAAATGTCTAAAATAAGAACTTAGAATGCTATCATCCTATATGCTGATGACACTAGCAAAGAATAACATATCCCAGCCCTAAAGATTTAAAAATTAACATGAATTTGTACATATAAATGAATGGTTCAAAACTAACTTGCTATCATTAACCCTTTACCTGTTAATGTGGAAAATATGGTGAGCTCTGAACAATGCTAGCAAAGGGTAGATGGGATTTAACTCGGCATTTAAAGGGTTAAAAAAAACTCACTACCTAAATTTAGGTCTAAAAATAGTTAAGAAATTAATTTAAATATCAGTTTGATAAAAAGCACATCACTAATATTTCAAGCACTAAGTATCTCGGTCTAATTACTGATGAAACATTATAATGGAAAAATCACATTGATCAATTAATGTGTAAATTGAAGTCTGCACATTATGCAGTCAGAACTGTGAAAGCTATCGTGTCACAAGACACTAAGGATGATCTATGTTTCCTCTATTATGTCTTACAGAATAATTTTCTGGGATAACTCACCCTACAGTATTCAGATTTTTAGGTTTCAAAACAGGATAATCAGAATTATTAATTCAAGACTTACAACCACTTGTAGGGAACTGTTTAAAAACCTAGAAATTTCACCTACATATTCATAGTATATATTTTCCCTATTATTATTTGTAGCAGAAAACAAGGATCAGTATAAATCGAATCAAGAGATTCATAGCATTAGAACCAGATATAGCAGTAATCTCACCCTCCAATATCAAATTTAGAAATATTTTAAAGGGAAGGTTTTCAATCATCTCCCATCTAGTATAATAAGCTTGTCTAATGAGATGAAATTATGACCTGCCTTAAAAAGGTTTCTTCTAATTCATCTTATTCCACAGATGAATATTTTAATTACACCAACAATTAATGAACTTGGTCTCCTGTAAGGGTTTTTATTGCAATTATTTTATTTTACTATAACCGTCTTTATATTGATAAATAATAGTATATTATACTTCAGAACTTTATATATAATTGCAACTAGAACTTGAGACCTCTCTCACGTAACGTATTAAAGGTGGTAATCACTAAATCTTAAAATATCTGATAATGCAGGCGGTTATGTTTATAAATATAATTATGCCAGTTGCTAATTATCAGCAAGTATTTATTACTCATTATTAATTATTGTTATTTATATATATATATACGTGTGTGTGTGACTTATTGTACTATCTGTTGACTATATCCATATGGTTCTGTATCCGTGTTAGGATCCACGGAATGAGAATGAAAGAATGAATGAGTGGATGATCTAACCTCAACGTGCATAGCCGAACAACAGCCAAGCACAGCCGTGCTCGAAGATGAGGCAGCTTGTTGTAGCGATTCACAACTTCGAAAAGGCACACGGTACTTTGAATCTGCCATCATATAATTCCTTTAAGTTAATATCTAAGCAATCTGCCTACTAAGTAAGATACGCACAAAATTCGAAATCCAAACTTTTGATTTTTTTTTGTGAGGATAGGCCACAACCCAAGTCGAGCGGGTAGAGGTGGAAGGTGTTAATGTTTGTAGTTCAGTATAGCTGTTGATTGAGACGTTGGAAAGCTAAACTTACAAGTCATCGTACCGTGTGTTGTTGTAGTAGATGTTTACATTGTCGTATTTCACTTCCTTTCTTGAGGTGAACAGACTATTTTCATTCTGTACGTGAACACGGATTATGTTGCGCGAGAGCAAGTTACGTATTCTGTTGTCGTTTTTTGCGACTCACTGTTGAGGTGAACAGGCTGTATTATTTCCATGCCATAGGTGAACACAGATGGTCGTGAACTATTGTATGTTGGTCATTGTGGCTGTCATATTTTCGAAGTTATAATTTTTTTGCGACTTTCTGGAGGGGCCGACGTTCCTCTTCCTATTGGGTGTTGGTTTGGTTATATATCTAATCAAATGCCTAGGAAGTGCCCTACCCAAACACACTTGACAGGTAAGGTTGATAAAGAAAGCGAAACCACGTCATGTTAATATCCCAATAATGACGTATGATGGTGTTAAAAAGTCTTGACAGGTATATTTGTAAATGGGATCGAGCATTTGCTAGCAATAAGGCGTCGAGTTTGTGCAGGGTAATTGGGATTGGGCATGAACTAGTAAGAAGTCTTTATGAAGAATACTCGGTGACAGGTTAATGCAGGGTACAGAATTTCGGCCCATAATAGAAGCACCACATAAAGTACTAAAGCGACAAACAGTTGGTCCTTATATGAACTGTCCTCATGAACTGCACTGCTAATAGTGCAGTGGTAAATTTGTACTCTCGTCTCATCAGATTTAAGAGAAAATATTTCACCAAGCTTTCTTAAAAGTGGATGAATACTGATGCCTTAAAACAGGAGCTGAAAGAAGAAGAGCTGAATTTAATCTAATGAAGGCAAGGTTAGCTACTTGAAATATAGGCCTGTGGAAATAAGGATGAAGAAGGAGCATTTCTGGGAAGTAAGCTGATGTTAGACTTACAGCCACTTTGAGAGATACACTCCCAACAAAATTTCTAAAACAAAGAGTGTGTATTGGTTTCATACTGCATTGGTTTGCATTATTTGTACCTTGCATTAGGTAACTGAGAGATAACTGTTTGGCAGAGTCTTATTGACATTGCTGTGAAGTTAATGGGAGTTTCACAGCTTTATACCACGTGGTAGTGGGTTATGTAATTAAATGCTGAATTTGAGGTGCTAAAGTTTTAGGTAGAATGGTTTGCCACCTTTTTGCTCATCTTTCTGGGCCTCACATATATGTTGTATTTTCTTTTTAATAGTAAAACATGGATGAGAAGCATATGGTCAAGGAGGAAGTAAACACATCAGATACTGAGACCAATCCAAATAATATTAAACAGGAAGTTCCATTTGAATTTGTTGGAATTAAAACCGAAGTTCAGGTAAAATTTTTGAAATCTCTTGGATGTGGTTGCTTTATATTATTTATGTATATTTATCTTTGCTTGTATGCAGGTTTTGATGGTTGTTAATATTGACACTCAAGAGAATCATCACTTCAGATGTTGAACGTATCTTACCAAACTCGGTGTAATGGGCCTGAATGAAATGAATATTCTGATAATGGGAACTGTGCTTGTATGAGAAGATTCTATTACACTTTGAAAATAGTTATACTGTATGGTTTTCTTCAGGAACTAAGACCTATCTTTTTAATTTTTCAATTCTGCAGTTTTTTGTCAAGAGATGGTCTATTTTGCACAAGGCTGTACATTTTATTAGTCTTAATGAACAAGTAAAATTGAACAATTCTGCTATAAATTGTGGCACTAAAAACTGGGGCTCTACTTTATCTCATCCCTAAAATATCTGTAATTGTACTGACAATAATACGGATAATGCTTGTAATATAGCAGTTGTAATAGTAACATTACTTTCAGTAGCACTAGCATTATTATTATTATTATTATTAGTAGTAGTAGTAGTAGCAGCAGCAGCAGCAGCAGCGGTGGTGGTGGCAGTGACTGCAGTTGCTGTTGTTGTTGGCATGATTCAGTGTTGTAAACTGGCTGCTTTTGCATAAAAGCATTTACTTAAAGATACTTCCACAAGAAATTTGGGTGTGTGTAATTCAAGGAAGATTTGGGTCAGTTTTGATTACTGTATTCTCACCTGTGGTTGGTGTTGGAAAGGAGAAGCATGAAGACTAATCACAGCTGAGTGGATTTGAAGCCAACCATGGTTTCTTAAAGAATCTGTTTCTTTTGCCAGTAGAATGATGTAATGTGACAGGCTTTTATTCTGAGGTTTATCCCTTTGTGATGGCTATGTCTTATTTTAAAATGTATGCCTACATTTAGCAGTGAACAAAGTTATTATGGCTTACAAAGGGAGGGATATTTTGTGTGCGAGGCTTTAGGTTTGTGCAGTGTTCAGTATAAAGTTTGCAGTATTTTTGATTGACATCCTGTGATTTGATAAATAGATATCACTGTTGTGGAGGAACCTGCTGGCTTCATATTCACTGCAGAATCTGCCACAAATAATTATTTTAAAAATGCATAATAGAAAAGCAAGAACATAAAGAGAATTGAACCAAATATTGATGATTTCATTGTGGACTAATCTCATTGAAAATGTACACAACAGGAAAGCAGACTGTGTGAATTTTGTCCAGAAGTTCTTGTTTGGTTTAGAATGAATGCAGTCAAGCTGGAGGTATTGGCTGATGGTTTTTGGTGATTAAAGAATGCATAATTTATTTTACTTGATGAACTATGTTCTTGACTTAACATTTCACTTGTTTAATTTTACCAGGATGAGACAGAATGCTCTTCTGCTGATGACTGTGTGCAGTCTTTGCAAGCAGAGGTAAACAATGAAGTAAATGTGCTGGTACCAGAAGTATGTCTTCAGGAGGGACCTAAGACCAAAACACCTACATCAAGCAAGTGCCCAATGTGTCATATTTGTGGGAAGGTGTTCAGATGTGTTGCTGAAGTCAAGAGGCATTTACCAATACATACAGGGGAGAAGCCTCACAAGTGTGAAATATGTGGTAAAGGATTCAGTGATACAGGCAACTTAAATACCCACAAATTGAAACATTCAGGTGTAAGGCCATATTTATGTTGTGTGTGTGGTAAGGGTTTCAGTACGTCTGGGAATTTAAATGCACATACAATGACGCATACAGGAGAGAAGCCTCATGTGTGTTCAACATGTGGCAGAGGTTTCAGTAATTCTGGCAACTTAACTTATCATATTCTTACACACACTGGGGAGAAACCACATGTGTGTGATATCTGTGGGAAGCTTTTTAGGAGACCCTCACACTTGAAACAACATCTGGTTACACACACTGGTGAGAAAGCATTTGTATGTAAAATTTGTAACAAAGGTTTTAAGCAGTTTCCTGCTATGAAGATGCATTCATTTACTCATACTGGTGAGAAGCGTCATGTGTGTAATGTATGTGGTAAAGGTTTTGTACAGTCTAATAACTTAAAAACTCATATATTGACTCACAGTGGAGAGAAGCCATATGTATGTACTGTGTGTGGTAAAAGGTTTATTCAGTCCAGTAACTTGAAAACACATTCACTGACTCATAATAAGGAAAAACGATACTTATGCACAATTTGTGGCAAAGGTTTTAATTCAATCTCGTACTTGAAGAAGCATCGTCATACCCACACTGAATAAGTAGTCTGTTTTTCACCAGTATTGTGTGTGAGGTCTCATGATCTTGGAGCAGTGATTTGGAAGGGTTTTATAGGGTGTGACATCACAGTTTGATACAGCATCAACAATACTGTTATGTCACTGTTATATAATGTAATGCAATATTTATAGCTGACGTGTACAGTATTTTACTAGTTGTAACATGTACTGAGAAGGTTAGTGAAATAGAATGACATCAGCAGGGAACAAGCATATTGGTACTTCTCAGCCAAAGACATTTTATCCTTCTATGTAATGAGCATGCCATCAGTATTTATATATTTCTCAATATCTATGACTGTGGCTGTTACAGTATGTTTTGTTCATGGCTTTCATGATCCACTTCCAGATCCCACATGGGTCATTTGCATTTGTATATTTCTTCACCGCCAGTCATTAAGACTTTTATCCTTCTTTTGTGTGGAGGAGTTGAAGTAGATTTTTGTGTTGTATAGGTGACAGCATTTATGGTGCCATCCAAATGGAGTTCTTGAGCATAAAGGATCGGTCCATAAATGAAAATTCATCAAGAAGCATGGAAATTCTCTTAAAAGTATAAGAACTTTCTCACAATCACATCGCCCTCAGCATCATCATCATCGTCATCACCAACACCACCACCTCCTACTACTACTACTTCCTCTTCTTCTCCTCCTCCTCATTCCCCTCCCCCTTTTCTCTTTCTCCTCCTCCTTCATAATGATGATCATCATAATCATCATCATGCAGTACCACATCCTGAAGGGGTTCCGTGGACTTCAATTTCTGTGTTGAGCTTCTATTCTCCAGTTTCTAACACCTGCCTTTCTCATATCATTATTCACAACATTAGTCTATCTTACTTTGGGCCTTGATGCTTCTCTTTTTCCTTCTGGGTTATAATTTGTAATTATTTTTGATATTTCACAATCACTCATGATGATCACATGTTTTGCCTACGTAAGCCTCACTACTTTCTTACTGTAAAAACTAAATATTTCAATCTACAGCTAGCGTGACATATTAGGATCATCATACTCCCACATAATATTTATTTTTGGTAGTGCCATGTCTCAGGTGGCTGTATGTTGGTTCTTCACCTTGAGTTCAATTCTGGGCAAGCTTGTATGAGATTCACAACATATAAAGTAGCCTGGAGGAGGCTTTGCTCCAGTGGGAGGGGCAGAATGTACAGTAGTGTTGCTGGACCATGGTTAGGTAGATGTATGTGAAGGGTACTGCTACTGGTCACTTGTGACAGAGTGGCTTGTTAAGGAGCAGCTGACACGTGGAAGAGAAGAAATGATAAAGAGATGACAGGGAGCAACTTTCACCACCAAAGTAAATTTGTGTGGTTAACTTCATCATTTTGTATGTAGCGCTAATCTCCACCCCACAGCAAGCTGTCGAGCAACAAAACTTCCTTTCTGATGCTGTCCTTGGCAGCATTGTTCAAGTCCATTTCAGTCGGATGATTAAGAGTCAATGGCAAGGCGACGTAATTGTGTGACCATCTTTAGTCATATCTACATTCAAAGCTTTGAGATCCCACTCAACATACTGAGGTATAGCACTGGGTTTGAATGCTCTACTAATAGCAAGAAAACTTAGAATATGGGTGCAAGAAAGCAGAACCCAACTTGGAATTATTTTGTAACAGATATGTCAGTCCCATAACTTCTGTAATTGTTTTGTGGCTTGACAACCATGTTTTAGGTTAAATAATTGCAAGTCAGTTTGCAGGACATGCTTTGCAAAAGATAAGGTATGCATAGTACTGTAGTATTGAGTTGGCTGGGATAGTACTCGGTATAGTGACCTGCTACTGGCTTGACTGCCTGGGGATCAAACTCTGGTGGGGGCAAGATTCCCAGCCTCCTGTACAGTGGGTATTGGGTCTCTTCCTGGGGTTAAAGAGTTCAGGGCGTGACGTTGAACACCACCTTGCATCTAGCACCGAAGTTAAAGAAAGAGTAAAGCTATACCTCTACTTCCCCTCCAGGCCTTAATGGGAGTTTGGGGTTGAACTTTACTTCACTGTGGTGCTGAAGATTCAAGACTTATGGGATGTGATGCTGTGTTCTTGGGTGAGAAATTCTTGACGTTTCAAAGAATTGTAGTTCATTCATCATCAGGGTGAAGCATTAGAAGAAGAATAGCCACATATGAAGTGAAGTATCGGTTTACATTTGATCCCGTTTCTTGTGTTTGTTGTTCTCCTGGTGTATGGAGAACCATGTATACAAGAAACGGGAGTGAACGTAAACCGACTCTTAAAAAATGCTAAGTAAAAACCAACACTTAAACACGTATAACCTGCAGTAACTTTGGCTGTTAATGTGATGCAACAAGTAAACACCAAAGTCAACAAAATGTTTATTGGTTTCAAGAGAATTTGCACTTGCCCAAAATACACCAGACAGCTGAATATTGAAGCAAATAAGAGCCAGGCAACACAACTGTAACAATTTTAGGAACAGCAGAAAAAATGTGCAATGACCAATAAATGTTGATACACTTCAATGCTATGGCAACTTTGTAGAAGTTTGTAAGAATTTATGAGAATTTACAAATTTCAAGACATATGCATGCACATTTACTTAAAGTTTAAATCATGTATTTTAGTGGCGTTCCTTAGGGATAGAAACATGTATCGTTTATTGATGATATTAAAAGTTTGTTGTGTTTTATGGTACTATGTATGCCAGTATTAATATGTCACAACACATTAGGATGGATTCTACTAAAATAAAGTATATACGAACACAAAATTTATAGTCATTCGTTTCTTAGTCATATATAGTCATCCACAGACTAAGGCACTGTCTACTATTCAGTCCACAGACTCTTGACAGTTTTTTGTCTGAGTATGTACTGTACTTTGGTTTCTCCTTTTCAGTATCTTATTTGCTTACTTAATTACTCCACGGAGCAGAGTCCTTCTTGAGGAGCTAATCAGTTCTCAGCCAGTCAAGAAATTCTCTGTCCTTTTTATGGAGCCTGTAGGTTCATTACCACATTCACAAGTGCCTGCCACCTGTCCCTATCCTGAGTCAGATCAATCCAGTCCATGCCCTCACATCCCACTTCCTGAAGATCCATCTTAATATTATCCTCCCATATATTCCTAGGTCTTCCAAGTGTTCTCTTTCTCTCAGGTTGCCCCACCAAAACTCTGCACACACTTCTTCCCTCACCCATAGTGCAACCATGCCTCGCCCACCTCATTCTTCTCGCTTGTCGGTATAACAGCATCAATTTTCTACCCGGATGTTTAATACGCATACGATTGACGCCATAGAACACTGCAATTGAGGGCGTCATTAAATACAACATATATCTCTTTTTCTCGACACGGCACTGATATTGCCAGTTGAATAGTAGCTGCGCTGTTAAACGAGTGAGGCATTGCTGCCGCTAACAGCTACACAATTCACGTTGTAGCCAATTTCTGTTACCGATAGATGGCAGAGAGCGTGACGTACGATACCAAAGTATGACATCGAGGTGTCAAACTTTCCACAGATTAGTGAAAGAGACTTGTATTGGTTCCATAGTTGTGTTGGAATTGTGACGTGTGTGGATGTATTTGTTGTTGGTTTTTGCACGGTGGGAAGGTGTAGCACGTAATCATGCTACTTCATTGACACAGTGCAATAAATATCTTTAAGTATCGTGTGCACTTCTGTTTGGGTTTGTATGAATTGGTTATATTAGCTGGTTTGTAGGTGGTGAAAATTTGTACTTATTAAGTGGCTAACAAGGGAGTATCCTGTTATCTATGATAGTGTAGATAATGGAGATGTTAAGGAGAACGTTAATGATAGGGGAATCCCCAACACTGGACTTAGAATATCCGCATCGACTACAGATTTAACGCCTTCTCAGGAAAACTGACTTCAATTTTGGGTTAGTGTACACGCACAAGACCTGTTTAGCTGGCAGTCATTTTGTAATCATGCAGTTTCATTCCTTTTTTCCCATATTTCCGCATCTCCTTCGTCGCATTGTATTTCGTAGGTGGGAGATACCAAGTTGGATTCTCATGATGGCTGGGGTGGTATAATAAAATAGAACGCAAACGCCTTGCACCCACAGATTATTATTATTATTATTGTTTGTAATAGTAGCAGCAGGAGCAGCAGTAGTAATCATGTTTGTCCTAATGTATAGTAGGGTAGGGGTAGGGCAGTTAATTTTTTGTAAGGGTTGACTCTTGTTCATTCTCATTCACTAAACTTTCTACATATTATCATGTCTTCAGTGAAAGCGGTATTTATTGTAATATGCAGCTGTCATTACAGCATGTACCACTGCCTTCATCTGAAACCATATGCAGTTCTCACAATATATCATATCACATTTATTCACCTTCTTTTGGATCTTTACAGATATGGAAACAGTCACAATAATACATAAAAGTGTGCAGTGCATTTGTCATAACACAATTAATAAGTAAAATACAAGTAAGACAGACAAGAAGGTACTGAATGGTAATAATAAGTTACACATTAAATGAGATCTTATAGCTATCAATAGACAAGTAAAAACAAAGAACCATAATCATTAGGATGCTGACTGATAAAATTCATCTAGACTATAGAACATATGTTCAATAAGGTAACTCTTTAATGTGGATTTGAAAAGTTTAGTATCATTTGACAAAACGTAATATTTGATGGCAAGTGATTATATATCTTACTTCCAGAATACAGTACTCCTTTCTGGACTAATGTTAAGTTTGTAGAAGGTAAATGTAAGTTGTGGTTGAAACGTGTATTCAAATCATGAATTTCAGAATGGGATTGGAATAGACCTCTATTCTTGTTAACAAAAAGAAGTAAAGAGAAAATGTATTGAGATGGAAGTGAAAGTATTTGTAACTGTTTGAATAGTTGATGGCATGAATCACGACTACCGGTATTTGTAATGATTCTTATTATTCTTTTTTGAATTTTAAAAATACTGTTGCTACGATGTGAATTACCCCCAAAAATAATACCATATAACATGACTGAATGTACATAAGAAAAATAGATCATTCTCAATATATCCACAGACAAAAAAGGTTTTATTGACCTAATAGCATAACAAGCTTTATTCAATTTTGATGTTAATGCAGCAATGTGATCCTTCCATGATGGTGAATTATCGATGATCAAACCTAGAAATTTAGTGCTTTTGATATTAGTGTTTATTGAATTGGGAGCAATTATTTGAATTTTTCTTTCATTTTGTTTTTTAGTCAAGAATTACATAAAGTGTGTTTTATTACAGTTCAATATTAAAAGATTACTCTGAAACCAGTTGGTTATTTCGGTCATTACTGAATTAATATTATTCTTGAATTCCTCTGGATTAGTGTTTGATATAATAATGGTCGTATCATCAGCAAATAGTATCGGATAAGCTAATTTGTTTGTGCTTAAAGAAAGATAATTTATATATATCAGAAACAATAAAGGACCCAATATTGAACCCTGTGGAACACCATGCTTCACTTGTACCCATTTAGAAGATAGTTTATTAGGTTTACTATTATTCACAGATACTCTCTGATATCTATTTTCTAAATAAGATTCCATTAATTTGTTAGCTGTTCCAGAGATCCCATAAAACTTCATTTTAGCCAAAAGTATTTCATGATTAACGCAGTCAAATGCTTTTTGTAAGTCGCAGAATAAACCACCAACAAGATTCCTTCTATCAGATGATGATAATTCATTGTTTAGAAGTGTTTCGGTAGATAATTTCTCTCTGAGACCATACTGATCACCAACCAGTATATTATTATCATTTAAATAATTATACAGTCTTTTAAAAATAATTTTTTCAGTGATTTTAGACAATGAGGTTAGGAGAGAAATAGGTCTGTAATTAGAAAATTCAGTTATATCTCCCTTTTTGAGTAAGGGTGTTACTTCTGAAAATTTTAATCTCTCAGGAAATATACCCGTTGATAGAACTTTATTAAAAATATACGTTAGTGGAGATAAGACATAAGGAGCACTAATTTTTAAAATTCTTGATATTATTTCATCATAGCCATAGGAATCGTTACATTTCAAAGAATGAATTATTTTGTTGATTTCATGTGTAGTAGTATTATTTAGTTTTGTTGAAGAAGAAAGCCAAGATTCTGTCATAAGTGAGTTATTTGATCATTATTATTAGTAGTAGTCTTTCCAGAAAAGTTTTTGTTAAGGAGATTTTCAGCTACAGATTAAAAGTAGCTGTTGAAAGCATTTGCAATGGCTAGTGGGTTACTAGATAATTTATCATTAATATTCATTGTTGAAATAGTATTAATGGTATTTTTATTATTGGTGACAGATTTAACTATGTTCCAAGTAGTTTTTGTTTTATTATTAGATTTCAATCCGTGTAGTGGGTCCCTGTCACCACGGCATGGCGCGTCCTCAGGTTGCAGATAGAGGAACGGCCTCCTTTATGGAGGGTAGCTGCGAATAAATTGAATAAGCAGTCTTGGACAGCCGACAAGGGG
>Ga0136643_10000506_pt1 | contig 43238 bp, 40 predicted proteins | sample TergutLab28metaG_FD_96883 | JGI IMG/M metagenome (GOLD analysis project Ga0136643, IMG submission 96883) | Labiotermes labralis P1 segment gut microbial communities from Petit-Saut dam, French Guiana - Lab288 P1 (version 3) (version 3) | ecosystem: Host-associated > Arthropoda: Insects >...
ACAGCTATACTTGGAACATCACACATAATACGGAAAGTACTGCAATGTGAAGCTTGAAGCCTGAGCGGTGGGGATCACCGCTGGTTCAAGAGATGTACCAGGAAGAAATGCCTGTGACAGGAGACATACATATTGTATAATAATAATAATAATAATAAAAGATAAAGTTTACCATACAACAGACCACAAAGGCCCAGAGGTACAGCAGAGGTAAAGCTCTACTCTTTCTTTAACCTCAGCACTACATAGGGGTGGGTGATCAACACCACGCCCCCACCGCCTTACTCCTGGGAAAGAGACCTGGGACCCATTGTATAGCAGGCTGGGTGGGCTCCAGGGATTGTCTTGAGTGGTGCAGAAAATCTCGCCCCTACTGGGATTCGATCCCAGGATCGTCCAGGCTGTAGCAAGTCACTATACTGACTGAGCTATCCAGGCCCACCACCACAACAACAACAACAACACCACCAACAAAAACAACAACAATACTAATAATAATAAAGGACGACAATCCAAAACATATTTTAAACCACTGTCCCCAAACCTGCAAGTAGTTTTAATAGCCATGACTGCTGCACATACTGGCAAGAGAATGATAAAAATTTCATATCTTTAGGTATTTTCCATTATGTATGCAGTGAGGAACAGAAGCAAAAACATAAAAGTTACTTTTTATACATATTAAAATTTGTAATTCTAACCTCTCATCATAGTCATAGTCATCCTTGTATCTGCTGAATAATTCCGTAGCATTGACATTCACCGTCACACTTCCTTTTGGGTTTGTCCTTTGTTGTAACTTCCTTTCATCTCTTTCTCTAGAAAAAAGGAATATGTGTACATTAAAATGTCCATCTAGTCATGTCTACATATCCAAACTGCCTGGTTACAAATAAAATGGTTTCCTCCATGGCTGTTTTTTTGCATAACATTTCAATGTACAAATTATGACATCAAATCATAGTGACACTTTATAGTGGTCACAGTTTGCATCAATATTTAAAATACTTAACACAGAAGTCTGATGTAACTGGAAACATCAGCAGAACAGACATCTAGTTACAAGTAGAATATCAATGACTCATGTGTACAGTACATTTCGTGATTCTTACAGGATGTAACACACAGAATGTTTTTGTTTTACTTTACCTCGCTAATCTTTCGTACTCTTCTCTTATTTCCTGTGGTGTTTTGGTTCGCTGAACTATTTCCCATCCCTCAGTTTCTAATCCATGAGTTCCAAGGTTGTCATAGATTGCTCTCTGATGTGGATTACTCAGTACTACACCGACAGTTGCGCACAAATGTTAATGAAAGGGAACGAAAAACAGCATTATTTTCAATCTGGTTCAACTTAAGAACATTTTCCGAGATATAATTAATGTGTTTTGAAGTGGCTGGTTTGGAGCATCTGGGACTCAACCCTTACTGCTGGCGAAAAACACTGGCTTCATTTTAAGGAGATAAATGCAGCAATTGCATATAGAATTACATAACTATACTGTTACCTTCATAAGCTTTCTTGGTCTTGTTAAAAAGAATTTCCGCTTCTTTCTTACGATCGGGATCAAGATGTTTATCAGGGTGATACAAACGACTGTTTCGACGATAAGCATTATTGATCTCCTCGTTTGTTGCCTGAATCAGAAAAGATATATGTCATTACATTTCTAGCCTAAATATATAACCCAAAAGTAATACTTCGCCGGTGTCGTAAACCTGTTCTCTAAACGTGAAATATACGGTGCGCAACATATAGTTCGTACTTATATTATTAACTGATACTGCTGTAGCTTACATCTCTTGGGATATTGAAAAACGTATAATAATCCTCTTCAATTAAAACACCACTCTCGTCATCGCCCTCCATTTGGTACGGTTCCAGATACAAATCTTACAAGGTTATGCACCACACATGGCTTTGATTCGACTTCATTTGTATGTGCTCGAAATTATGTCTCATACACTTTGATCCTACTGTTTTATCTTTGGTATCACAGATGATATGACAATATCAACGTATAGTTTTCAAGCTCAATTTCAGACATTTACCGCGCTGTAAATGAGTGGTAGTCACAGATTATGTAGCTCTTTTGGGATGATGTGCAACAAAATTTATCCCGATGAGATTAATAAACAAAATACTGCCTCTCTTCAAGTCACCTATAAGGGATGGGCCGATACAATAGGAAATAAACGTCAAATCTCTTGGGCTGGAAATTGATAAGATATGAAATGGTATACGCGTATTGAGTGTATGTTACCCAAAACGAAGATTGCGTGCTATGTGATTATATGCTTCTAGTATTATAGCAATATCGAAACTTAAAATGGTATATAATACATATTTTCATTCAGCTATGATGTTTGGAATAATCTTTTGGGGTAGCTTGATAGACAGCAACAAAGTTTTTCTTCAGGAAAAGATAACTGTGATGAAAATATTGGGAATTAATCCTTAAAGTACATACAAATCACATTTTAAAATTTTGGAAATATTAGAATTGTCTTCACAGTTTATATTATCCTTAACAGAATATTTGGTTAATAATTTTACATATTTTTTCTTAATAGTGAAATTCATAAAAAAAATTAATAAATTTAAAGTCCCGCAAGTAAACCTGTTACTTACAAAAAGGAACATATAACTTGGTAAATAACTTGTTATTAGTTATTCAGTTACAAAATTTGTAGAACACAGTACAAATTATGACTTAGTAATTTTTAGTTGTTTTTATTCATTATTTATATCCTTGTACTTGTATGGTTATTTTGCTGTATATTGTACTTACACATGTTGTAAGTTATTAATGTGCGTTATTGTAGCCATAATCTTGTGCTTGTGCTATATGGTGTCTGTTATTGACTTGTTTCACGTCCAGCTGTTATGTGACAGAATTATTGGACTTTGGAAATGTATATATATATATATATATATGTGTGTGTGTGTGTGTGTGTATTTGCATCTGAGATGCTCTGCATTAAGAGTAACCAGGAAAAGAATTATAACAATAAAACAAGTCTTTTGCCAGCCAATTGCAGAGTTGGTTTTACTCCTGCATGTTTTGGCTGAACACCACAGCCACCTTCAAGTAGCTACGAATGATGAAGACATGGACAGCGTGCTATGTAGGTTGTCAGTTACAAATGGTAAAATGTTGTACATGTTAGTGTCACTTATAAATATATGGTATTGTTAAAATCATATAAAAATTATAACAGTATCACTATGCAGGCATGCTATAACTTAATTCAACATGGGCAGAGAATATGAGCAATGCTGAAGATAGTTGAAACAGTTTCCATACATTGTGGTATAGGACAACCGTGGACATGACCAGATAAAAAGGAAAGGAGAAAATATGCAGATCATTTGTCTTAGCAAAACTTCTGCACAAGGGATGACGTTGGTAATGACATCTCTACATTGTCTGGGAAATGCAAACATACATTCGCCTTCATGGATTAGATTTTGCTATGGAGTATCCCTGCTGCAGGTATATAGACTTGCAAGTCTAGAAATTCACAGCACTTTATTTAACCCAGTGCCTTATGGCAGTGTTCAGGATGGCATGCTGTTGGTTCAATCTTGAACCAGATTAACCCTATCCATATCCTTCCACACTTTTAATATACATTTTAAGCCCACTTTCCACTGGCGCTTAGGAATTACAAATGGTCATTTTTCCTTCAAGTTTTCCAACTGAGACCCTGTTTATATGCCTTCTGTCTTCCATTGGTGCTGCATACCCTACTTCATTTCTGGAGGAATAAATTGTGAAGGTTAGTCATCTTTAAAAAAACAGACAGGAATTCATATGCCCTCTTTGTCCTGGACAAGGCCTTTTGTTTAAACATTAAATTTACACTGATTTTTTTCAAAGGTGGAATTTTCTGGTAATTTTAGCCATGAATAATTCCACACAGGACATTCATAATAATTCAGGTTTATTACGACTGATAAGCGAAAAATATTTTTTCTTCCCTGGGGGCACATGCCAGTAGCTTTTAATTGGCACAAAACATGAATGCCAAGGCCAAATGTAATTAGTTCTTGCCACTGTATTTTTAGTCCATGTTTCCTAGTAGTCTCCAATATTGCCATGATTCATCCCCATTTTTATGTAGTCCTTCAGTCATTTCAGCATTGGTGCTATGGTAAGGACAGTGAGCACTGATGAATTAAAGGTTCAGAAAAGGCATAGGATGCAAAGGTGTGAGGAGGGAAACTCACAGAGGTAAAATATTGAAGACACCATGTGGCATGTAGGGGATTTGCTGTATAGCCCCACTCATTCTTAATCTTGGCACTAGATTAAGGAATCCTATGTTCAAACACCAAAATCTGGGACACATAATAACATTTAGGTGGCAGGAGGTGGGGTAGATAACAATTTTTAACTATCACCTGATGAAAAAAAGCAGTGTAATTTGTTAATATATGTAATGAAAGCTAACTCGGATAAGAAATTATGACTACAGATACCAAGACCATGTTCCTCAAACTCATTCAGTTCATGCACTGAGTTTTCTTTACATATCTCTTCTTCATCTATGGCATTCTCAGGCCAAACTCTTATCACTCATCTACACATCTTCCTCTTCCTTGCTTATTCATTCCTGTTAGTGGCCAGTTGATGGCTGTCCTACATTTAAACATATTTTGTCCCACCAATGGAAAGGCAGTAATTCATACACTGTAAGAAATGTGATGGAGGCAAGTGGCTGCTTTAACCGCTGTGGGAGAGGCCCAGGTACTCACTGAAGAAAAAAGAGATTGGGTTGGTCCCAGATACTGTCTGGACATTTTTGGAGAAGAGGTAAATCTCTTATCCCTGCCAGGATTCAAACTCTGTATAGTCCACCCCAAGCCTAGTCACTATACTGACTAGACTATCCTGGATCTGCCAACAATTGTATTTGGCAGTTTAATAAATACTAAGGCAATCTTCATCTTATTGCAACTTCTTGCAAAATTATTAAGGCCTGAAAGAATATACTATTACTTGTACATTATTAACAGATTTTGATTCTAATCAGAAAATGATAGCAATGCTCTCCTCCTGTGTCAGTGTTGTAAAAAATATTTTTAGTTATCATGAAACCTAAATCATAATAATTAAATGCTAATTTATTGTTGTCTTTTGTCAGGCTTGAGTGAGAAATGCACACCTGGTAAAAAGTATAAAAAAATAAAATAGTTCTCAAGATGCAATTCTTAACAACCAGCAAGTCCTTTATCTTTTAAAAGTCAAAGCAGGATATTATATTACTATACTACTTTCTCAACCTCTTTCCTTCTATCTGCCACTGTCCCTGTTTTTAAAACAAATAGGAATATGAGCATTAATTTTTGCTTTTTCATGGACTTTTCACATCCTATGTTGTATCAACATGCCATCAGACATATTTTAAAGAAAGTGCTCAATTACTGGGAGATGTCCACTTTTCCTCCAACAAATATGGTGACTCTGGAAGAGAGGAATCAATATTACTATTAGCATTATTTTATTCATGATCACAAGGATTGCTCATAATGTGTAGGCAAAAATAATACTCCTTCCAATAATGTTAGGGATCAGCTCCATTACTCACAGTTGAGAATGTGACATCCCTGATACTGTTGTGTCGCAAAAATGGAAGCGACAGTTTATGTTGGATATGTGTTAACAGTTTTTTAAGAGAGCTTATGACAGGGCAATTAATTGTATATTACAGCTCATTGTGTTTATTCTGTTATAAGCACTTCTGTAGAATACAATTCTCACTTCATCCCCTACATTCATAGTTAATAGAACATTTGTATTTAAGCTTCCCTGATGTACAGATGTTTAATAGTCCTCAAGTACCATGAAAACTAACAGTGTACAGTTACCACAGCCATAAAATTTCTAATCATTATTGCAGGGGTTGTTTTCACACTGGAGGCCGTCTCTCCCAAGCATTCACAGACCAATTAAAGGAATACTCTTCATTAATTTATGATGAACAATGTACATATATTTATTGATATTTTTGTATGTCCCATAAAAAAATTCTGCTGCCCTGTACGTCAGCTTCACTCGATTTTCAGATGAATTTCTTCCTGCTAATATCTCAGTTGCACTTATGGGTGTAAAGTGCTGCAGACACTCAATGGAGCTCCTGCTCTTGGATCACCCAAAATAAGAGAGTCTTACATATATAATACAATATTAAAAGAGATTCTTAATTTTTGCATTACTGTTTTGTGTACTGTTGCAGGTCAGATGACAGTGCTTGTGGACTGCCTGTTGCTTATCATATATAAGCCTCATGATTAATAATCAAAACCTGGTAAGGCAGAAGTTAGCAAGCATATGGACTTGAGTAGGCTATGGTGGTGCCAGTCTTCGCCAATGAACATAAGAAAAAGGCCAGCTTGTTCTCCAAAGGTTTCTCTCATCAAAGTACTTGGGATACAGCAAGTAGTTCAAATATTTGATACAGATGTGTTAAGCATGAGACTGAGTGCATGATGGGGACATCACATCCATATGTACAAGTATATTTCTCCTTTCAGTTAGCAAAGCAGATTCAAGAAGACCACTCAGTTTTAAGTTCTGAAAATGGCAGGACTTTGTCTTCCACTCAGGAAATATGGTGATATCCAAAATTATATTTACAAATGGATATACACAAATGCCTCATATGGAAGAATATGTTTAAATATAATTATGTAAGTGTTAATAAGAAACTAAATACACTGGTAACAGGCAGAAGTGCACACATATTGAGATTAATATTTGCATATTCACACACCAATATGCCCTGAAGACAGTAGCAAAACTACAATTAATAATAGAAACTACATCTCTAGGACCCATTCAGTAAAACATAAAATTACTAGACTATATAAGAAAAAGAAAAGACCAAGAAGTAATAATACAAAACAAGAGTGGGAAGATTTACTTGAAAAGCCAAGGAAACTTGCAGAATATGAAATAAAGTTTCTACAGACATAGTTAAACATTTTGTAATGACAGGACAATTAAGAGAAATGTTAAAATATTTTCAAAATCCAACAGCTGAAAATAGAACCAAACAAAGTAAAAGAAGTGCAGTCACCAGAAGCCTAGTTAGACTAGACCAATATGTCATAACTTATAAATATTACAAAAGGAAATGAATGGGTAAAATATTATTCAGAATTTTGGGCATATTCAAAACATGTGAGACTTCAGATTCTCACAGTTGTGCTCATCAGGGGTTCAGTCTTCATATATGACATGATATATTTGTTAACTGCAATTGGGTTGACACCTAGTGGCCAATAATACAGTACACAAACAATACACAAAACAACACAGTGACACACTGTTACTGTTGGAGTTGGTTCGACGCTTGTGGCATAAGGTTATACTTTGTTCCTTGTGTAAATTTACAAGTCCTCCAGAGTGTCACTACATTGGGGGCAATTAGTCAGTTTGAAGGCTAGTTTGACTTTCTAACAGCAGGGTCGTAAGTAACACTCAGGATTTTCTGGTGTGATGGAAGAAGCGTGTCCAACTGACATTTTGCAAGGACCCTTTTGTAGTTTTACAACAGGATAGATGTCGAGGCACTTGACTTTTGTTGTGTTTAGTACAGTTCAACCATAACTGCTGCTAGAGGGCTTATATATATATATATATATCATCTTTTCGAGTGTGGGAGTAGACAATCACAAGAGAACGTTAAGGCAGTGGGGGACAAGAATTCAAAGTTAGCAGCATCACCCGAGGGAAGTGAATGTCGTGTGGTAGTTTTGGAACAAAGACAATCACCGTGGTTAATTCAGATTGCTGGCTGCTAAAAGTTGGTGTTAAAATTTGAAATAAGTGGTAAATAAAATAAATGATCTAATATCAGTAGCTAGTGCTGACAATGTGAAGTCTGTCTGATACAGCCTACACGTAAATATTCCCTGAAAGAGGACATACAAACCGGCGTGCGCTACTTAGTTCTTTGTATAGGAAGGAAAGGACGGTAGCAACAAAATACCCAGAATGGAGCATACATAACAATAAGGATACAAAATTTACAAAATTAAACAGATGCATACAAAACATACAACCATATATACAGTGATACAAAATAGAACCATAAGAATATGAAAGAATGTGATAAACAAAACGGGCATATAAGCAGCAAGCAAACTTCATGTGATCTCTATATCTTCTAATAATGATATACACCCCATTATTAAGACGTTTACTCCACTTCAATACACGTGTCAACACTTCACTTCTTCCCATTTAAACTTCACCCAACTACATTTCACTACACTTCACTACCCTCTCATTTGCCTTAACTTCATTTAAATTTCCTACTGCTCCACCTTGCCTCATTTAACTTCACTGCACTTTTAGACATTTTTCGCCACACTTCTATCCCTTTCACTTCATCCCATTTATAACTGCTTTCCTCAATCTCTTTCTAAACATATTAGGTTCAAAAGGGAAAGTCCCTAATGCTTTTGCAGGCAGTTGGTTCAAGTTTTGAATGGTCCTATTTAAAAAGCAATACTTCCCTATATCTGTTCTTTGCTTCCTGTCCCTAATTTTCCAAACATGATCAAACCTACTCAAATAGTAAGGCCTTCACATCCTGTCGCATATAGCTCTCCAAGCCCATTCCCCAGAGTACGCTTTAAAAAGTGCACATTAGCGTGCTATTGTCCTACGCTCAGCCAAGGTTTCCCAGTCAGAATCAATACCATGAAGATTGGTATGTAAGTAAAAATGTTCCTGAGGATGTGCTGCCTTGTTTACAGGGTAGTCCAAAAAGCAACCTCTCTCTCTACTTGAACTACCCGGAAAATGGAGGTAGCAAGCTCCTCCAAAACAGTCTACCTTTCAACAATCTGCATGGCATTATATCTGAGGAGTAAAGAATCTTAAAATACATTCGTTACCAATTACAATATTTCTGGAATTTGTCCACAGCCTTGCATACCAGAATAAATATTTCAACAAATGGATCTTTTCCTGTCTTGTCATCAGGCAAAAGATGAGGAGGCATCTGCCGAGACTGATGTAATATGAAGAGCTGTTCTGAAGCACTCATAGTATATCTAGTAATCTTAAGTGTAACATGCCAGTGTCAAAACACTTAGGAAATTTACAATAAAGATAGAATTTTGGAACATATGATAAAAACACATCAGACTGAACTGAAAGAAGCTGTGTTTGCCTATCCACCTGATACATAGTACTCTTATTTTAAAAAATGCTCCAACTGGCAACCACCAGGGTGGATAAATGATTCAAATATCTTGTGTGCTGCTAACAGGCTCATAAACCTGGGTAAAACTGATTACCATGGCAACTAACAAGCTAACTTAAAGCTGGAGTGCTACTTTTGAGCCACCCTTCATGTGTAAGTGGCACAGCATAATGGGCCAGTGCCACTGTCTGAGGCCTATGCAGGTACAACATGGAGAATACCAGAGCAGTGCTTCCCAACCTTCTGACCTACACTTGTAACTGTAGCAAGCACTCCTGACCCTGCAGACCATTTATCTGCTACTCTCACTTAGCTCATTTGCAGTTACTTGGTTACATATTTTGTTTACCTGTTTTCCGATGTCCATCTGAAGATAAGATGATTTTATTTAGTTTTATTTCCAACATTTGTATGCAAAATAAAAAAAAAATGAGTCACCAATTGTGATGTGATACTTCCTGCACAGAACTGTGTTAAAAAAAAAATTACAGATGCAATCCAAAAAAATTGTATTCAATGTAAACACCCACTGACCAACTACAGAACATTCACAGACCACAGGTTAAGCAAGTCTGTCACATTACTTTACTTGTCAAACGAACAATTGGTACAGCATGACACACAACTTGCACAGTTGAAAATGAACTTGTCCAAAAAGTACCATTCAGGTTAGTTGAGATCAAGGGCACTTGCCATGCTGTTTGGTCCACTCAAAGTATTGCAGTCCAAAAGCAATGGATCCTAATTCATTTCAATTATTTTTCTTTGATGGTATATTAGATGTAAAAACCTTGTAGTTTGCTAATTATGAGATCATGCTGAAAAATAATGTCTCATAATTATTTATATGGAAATCTCTAAATATACTTGAATAAAATCAAAATATGCAACTTGCTTAAACTCTATTGTTCGCCTCTATACAGTTATTTCTCCACATTATCACCTTTGCAGTCTACATACTTTTGCCAAAGTCAAGGTATTTTCAAAGTCTCTCCTGACTTCATCATCCAATGTATAGCACTGTCCCCTGAAAAGTTCCTTTGTTTCAGAAAGAGAAGGAAATCTGATGGTGCCAAGTTGGGACTATATGATGGGTGAACCAAGAAGGTGAAACCAAGGCATTACATTTCTGCATTTGCTCTTGCACTTGTGTGTGATCGAGTAGTGTCATGCTGTAGGACAGGCTGCTGCATGTGGCGAAAAACTCTTTAAAGTAATACTTTCAGCTTTCCCAGTGTTTCACATTACTTCACAGAGTTAATGGTTGTGCCTCTAGCCATAAATTCTGAATGCACCACACCTTTAACATTGCAGAAAACTGTGTGCATGACTTTGCCAGCAGACGCTGCAGTCTTCCATTTTTTTGGTGCTGGTAATTCTTCATGATGAAATTCCATTCATTCTCTCTTCAGGTTTGAAATGATGCACCAACTTTCATCTCCCCTCACAATATTGTTTCAGAATTCCCCACTTTCATATTCACAGCACAGTAGAAAGTGTTGGCTAATGTCCACCTATTTCTGCTTCAGTTTGGGAGTGAGCATTTGATGAATTCATCACGCACATAACTTTCAGTAGCCCATATCTGCAATTATTGCCTGCAGACACATGAATGAAATGGTCATTTTGTCTGCTAGTTCCTACTGAGAAATCTCATGATTCTCTTTAATGAGTTCATCAACACAATTATGGCAAGCCTTGCCAACTGCAGTTCCTGGTCTACTACCCCATTGTTTATCACTCAGTGTCAGGAGACCTGTTCAAGCTTTCCATCATCAGCATTTGCAGCTCAATGTAAACAGTACTGATGTCTACATATTCCTCTCCATAAAAAAACTTTCACCAATAAATATCAATTGGAGGCATGCTTTCTGTAGTCACAAACTCTGTGACTGCTTTCAGCTGTGCCTGTACTGACATATTTGTATTACAATCTGCCAAGTTTATGAGCACAATTCAGAGGCCTCTAGCAGCGTAAGTTTAAAATCCAGCTCAACAGTGGGTGAAAGTTTCATGAACTAAAGGCAGTTCAGTTTGTACTCCTATGTGTGCTTCTCTTAAGTAAAATTTTGGAGTCATTACTTTTCAGTATCCATCCAGTTTACTGCTTATATAACTGCTTGTCATATGCAGGTAGTTTTCTGGAGACCACAAAAGTATGCAGACTGGGATATGGGCATGTCACCACCCACTTCTACAGGTACATTCATCTCTTCCCCCCCCCCTTGGGCCATGCCTTTACCAGCAGTCTTTGGTTTATGTCTGTGCAGAAAGTTATGATATGACCCTAATACAAAATGGCAACACATGAATTTTACAAAGGTAAAACAGAATACAACCCTCTGCTGCACAACCCTGGTTTCTGTCCCTTACAATATCAGTGAAATGAAAAGTCAGCGTTGTGCCTCCGACACACATCACTGCCCAGGGTTACATTGTTGCGACACTGCTGACCACTCCGACAAATGGCACGGCAAATTGGCCGAGATGTACCAGGGTGAGCAGGTGTCCCACTGTGGAGAATGAAGTGAGGAAGAGTTTTAACAGTGGAAGGCTGAACATACATAGAAGCAAAACAAAACCATGCATAATGTGGCAGAAGAAATCTGCAGTTGCAGAAATTGGTAAACAGTTACATAGCTTAGAAATATGGAACTTGAAAAAAGGTCAGTAACTCAAAGCTCCAGTTGTGTCCTGTGGTTGAAGAGGTTTCGGTATAAAGAAAAAGGTAAGCAGATACAGATATAAGATATATGACATCTACAAAAACTGAAAAGAGGAAGCCAAAACAAAACCCTTGACCTAATTCAAATACAGAACACACCTGACTGCTCCATAGACGAAAATACTGTGAAACTTTGTTAAGAATAATTGAGTATGCAATTTTCCCATATGATTAACATATACAGTGCCCTTTAATATGTTTCCTGCTTAGAAGGATTTCCAGTATAGGAGGCAAGAAATTGTTATGTTGCAATGAGGTGTACACCCATTTAATACATTTCTGCATCAAAATCTTAAACAATTTACCATTTGTTTAATTAGTGCTCACATACATCTTGTAATGGTGAATCTCAATGGTCATTTCCAGAGGTACAAATAAGCAATTCATTCTGTGAAAGCATGTGGTGACAAAGGACATAACATTCTCCCTGTGTTGCTATTCATGTACACACGTGCATTTCACACAGTGTAGCACAATGTCATGGCCAATGTGTAATTTAGAGCACAAATCAGCATGGGTTACATGGAGAACATTATGACCGTTTCACTTTAATTACAATTATTTGAAGTATTCTGTGTGTAATATTTGCGCATGTTTTGTGTTCACTTCCAATTGCTCATATGTGTAGTTTTTGTCCTGTAGAGCCAATAATCAATAAACATGTCATTAGCATGTCTGCTACATCAAAAATAAAAAATGCAAGCTGCTTTCAGTTCAAGAAGAGCTTGATATTACTTTCATGGTGGATCCTACTTAAAATTTTCCTCACAAAAAAAAAGTGTGGAACTCAATAGTTTTTTTTGAAAAATTAAAGTACGACACACAGTACACAGTGTCATGTGAATAGCTAAGCCAGAAAAAAGGTGTAAAAAGGCAAAATATGGTAAGGTAGAATTAGTATTTATGGAACAGTTCCAAAAAGAACAGGTTGTTCATCCACCAATATTGCTTGCAAGAAGAATCTTATGTTCAAGAATGTGTCTGAATCACTAAAGGTGACCTGCTATGTGGTTTGATAGTAAAAATAAATAACTGAAAGGAGGGGTTGTATAGAATAATATTCTGGCAATGGAAATGTCAAATTCAAGACAGAATTGCAATAATATAATTTTAAGGCTTACCCTTTTAAGAGATTTTCCCAATTAAAAAGCCAAGTTTGTTGAATTTTTCCAGAAATGCCTTAAAGAGTTTCACTTTTTTATATTTCTGTAACATATGGCTCAGTTAGTCTGCATAAATAATGGAAAGAATGATGACTGCCTTTGTATTGATCCTTACAAAAGAGCCCCTCAATTAAAAACAATCTTGTCAGAGCAACACAGGACATTTTCAATGTTCTGAATTCCTTGAATATGTTAATCCTTTAAAACATTAAATGTCTGCAAAACATACATAAGTACTACAAAGTGTACTTAAGTCACAACAACCACCTTACTTACAAACATGCCGCTGAACTGCAAGCTTGGCACAAACTCACCTGCGAGATGAAGTGTGCATGGGTGTTTCTGCAGAGTAAAGGGGTGTGGCAGAGCGCTGCCTCAAAGTGGGTGTGCCAGTCCGGACACGTAAAAAGTCACTGCTGCCATAGTTTGAGTATGCAGGACTCTAATGAAAAAGATATTACACTTAGTTACAGCAGTCTGAATGGGTAAATATATTTTATACATAATTTGTGCCTTGAATGTGTGATGCACATGACCACCATGCTAAGCATGACTTGGAGGACATGTATACTTTTATTTTGCAACACTCAAAGGTCATACCTCCTAAGCAAATTTATGTATACATTTCTGTGCTGCTTTTGCATACAGCTCGTGCTCTGAAGGCTAAATGTATCTCAAGCATATTTCACTAAACACATAATCAAAGGAATGAGAAAGTTTGGAACAAAGTTGAAAACAAAACTAAAACACATTTATGTTCACAAAACTTTTCCATAAGCCTTGGGGTTTCAAGATGATTAAACAAATATGAGTAAATGCACCACCAGAACTGCTAAAATGTGCATGTATTTCCTGACATTTATGTGGCTGATAACTATCTAATGTTAGTTTTATCAAGCCACCGTATAAAGGTACAGCACTACCGGAAGGGTAATGTAGTTCACAGAGGAAACAGTGATAACACCCATTCCATATCACTTGTCAGCTGTAATCAAGGATACTTACTATTGGTAAGCTGTTCTGAGGGGCTACTTCATCACTATCACTTGAGTCTTCGCCTACATCCCTACCAGGCACAAGGGAGGGAATGAGGTCCCTGTCATTAGAACTGCCATCCTCTTTGGATGAGTCAGCAGCTAAGAGTGACTTCTTGAGACCGGCCCACTTACTATTAACAGCTGCAAGCAGAGGGACATGCAGTATCCACACAAAATACTGACACATTCAGACAGCAAATGATAACATTTTAATTACATAACATAATTTTATACAAGTGGAACTTTGACACTGTTGGGGGATATCTGAAAACAAGTTGCTAGTAGGATATACATATACATATATGTACATACACACACACACACCAAAAAGTACAAGAAGTGATAACAGAGATATTACACAGATTTCACTAGAAAATACTAAGGCAAACACAATTTGGGAGACACAGGTACAACTCCACAGCCATCTCAGAAAACCTTTACTATTATACTCCCAAACACACCCACACTGTCAAGTAGTTGCTGACCTTAAAATATGCGACAAGAATTGTGTAGGCCTGTCTTATTTACACATACAGATGAAGGCACAGATAGGAGGATCATATTTAAATGAATCTTGATAAAGGAACTGAAGGAAGTGAACTGACTGAACCTCATCAAGATACTGTCCAATCATGAACTTCTGTGACCACAATATTACAAACTCTTGTATTACATAACAAAACAAAACTGGAGTCAGTTATTCAGCTTGATGATGTTAACCCCTTGCAACTTTGTTGCAAAGGTTACAGTATAATGTTGTTCCCATATAGGACCACTGTCAGAAGTCTTCCACCACCAAACTTACAAATTTAGTACCACTTCATAAATGTGTGCTTACATTCACTCATTACATTCTTGTACACCTGTTCTATAGTTCACATGATGCGGGGGGGGGGGTTTAGATGACAAAAGTTTTATATTTTGATTCCTGACTGGGGTAAGAATTTTTCTCCTCTCCAAAGCATCCAGACCATCAATGAGGCTCACCCAGCCTTCTATTCAGTGGGTGTTATGGGCTCTTCTCCCAGGTGTAAAGTGTCCGAGAAACAAAGCTGACCACTCACCTCCAACTAGTGCCGAGTATAATATTTAGTGGAACTATACCTCCACTGTACCACATGCCTTCATGATGTGCACAGGAACAAATTACTTCTTGGTAAAGGGGCCATTTTTACTTATGTTCCTTGCTCAGGATCTAACTTACAGATAAATCTTCCTCGCATATGCACTGCGAACTGCTGCAGCCTGTCTGCAATGCTGCTAAGGGTCATAACAGTTGTCACAGGCTTCACAGGTGACAGTGGATTGGAAACGAACCCATTGGACATTGGCTGCGGCTGGCTGCCAGGGAGGTAGTATATGGGTCCAGACTGCTTGGGTGCCCAGTAATTATGCATCTTCTGGATTATGTAGAGGACTGCAAAAATGAGCATACACCATCTCATATGAGTGCCAAAAAACTGCTACAGTGCACATAAAATGGTCATGTGGGTAACATTCCTATTTTTGGAGGTTCTGGGTTAAAATATGAATCCAGAGACAGGATGTCCTTTATAATATTATTTGTGGTTTCTCACAGGTCATCGAGGAAAATACACAGATAGCAATCCAAGTTATGTCACATCCTTACTAACTTATTAAACACTAATCATTTTACTATTTGATCCTAAATGGTCTTAGCCATTGGTTACCCATTTATGGACCACAGAGCAAGGGGTGTATGTATCCCTCTGCACAACAAACATTGTCATTCTGATCCTAAAATGCTTCAGCAAAATATACAGGATTAATAATGGAGTTTGTGTTGCCAGTTTTACATAATCAATATTTCATTTGTGTCTCACAGGAAACCTGTTTTGTGCCTCCTGGAGTGAGTCCTCTGTGGAATTTACTCTCAGATTTTATGAGATGTCAAATGTGCATTCTCAATGGTAGCATTGCTTTAGCTTTGAATGATGATATTCTTTCATCTTCACCCACTTTCAATGTTGTTGATATCGACAAGGTAAGAATATATTGTTACATGTTTGAGATTAGTCAAATGTGAACTTCTGCGACTTCAACAATTATTCAGAGATTTAATTTATTACCAGAAATGAATTCTGGAAACTCAATTTATGCATTATGTTCTACCCTCCATTTCTGAGACACATTTTGGCAGGAACACTCAAAAGAACAAATGGAATATTCGAAAACCATAGCTGGTATTCCAGTTACATTAAATGAGCCCATGTATACAAGTTAACAGAAGTGTAGGGAGCACAGGCAAGTCACCATGTTTTTGCCTTGCACAAAGTCTGTCATGTCTGCAGCAGATTTTTGGAATGGCATCAGTAGAAGTGAATAAGTATCAACTTGATGTTCTCTTGTGTACCTGTACCACACAGTTATCCGTAAAATAGACACCATTCCTGCATCTAGTAACCAAATAACTACTGTGAGAGAATAAAATAAGAAAGGTCTGTAATTTGCAATAGTCCCTGAATATTTTCCTACCCAATATCCATAATTTAGCAAATGGCAATTAAAATAAATATTATTGCGGTTTTTTTAATAAACTTTCATAAGAGATTACAACCAGATATACTCGTATATAAAAATCACTGAAGTTTCACTATATATTTGTACCACGATTACTGATTCATTTTTGTTTCAGTATCTGGTTACACTGGCAGATCAAAAATCAACAACGGATCACCGGTTTAAAAAAAAAGGAAGCACTGAAAATAACAGAATAAAGTGTTAAAAAAAAAAAACCCGGAATAAACACAAACTTTGGAAATACAACAGTCATCCAAAAATGAATTTTATGTATCCAGATACCACTGCAGATGATTTCATATGAAGTGCTCCTTAATTAAGGCTTACAACCAGCAAACATCTTTGACATTTGGAAACAAAATACAAGGACAGTGCATGTATCAAGCCCATGTATTTTTTAAAATAAACTAAACGAATTAAAGGAAAGCAACAAGCAACAAAGTTCTGCCATATACAGCTACAGCTAGTATTAACTGGAAGGCAATGGAAGCTTGTTACTGAATAATTTTTCTTATAGAAAATACAGAAATGCCACACATGAGCACAGAAGAGTACATATTAAAAGCAGTGAACAAAATAATGAGGACAATGCTGGGAGAGAAAGACTGCAAGGAACTCAATGCTCCTGCACTGGCAAATAATGAGCTTCAACATCAAGCTGGAGATGAATCAGAATGTAATGGAACAGCTGACAACAAGAGTACATTACAGGTGCTTCTAAGCTCTGCAGCTTGATGAATCCAAGGACATTGTGAACATGTCCATTACGCTTGTGTCTGTTAGATATGATTGTAGTGGAGTATGAAGGCAGATCTCTTTTAATATCACTGCATACATGAGCAACTTCACATGCCACTATTTAATATCTATGGGACATCACAAAGGAGAGAGATAATGTTTGGTCAAATATGTCAGAATTAGTATTCATGGTGTTCACATTATGACAAGCCAATACAATGGAGTTGTTGATCACATGAAAGCAGTTTCACCGGGTGCAAAATTTATTCACTGCTGCATGCACAAGGAAGCACTAACAACAAAGCAGTTCCCTGCTATGCTCAGGACTGTTTTGAATGAATACATGAAAACAGTAGATTTCATTAAGGCCCACCCTTTAAATTTAAGAATATTTGCAGCTCTATATGTGGTGATGGGCAGAACACATCCTAAAATACTGCTACACAAAACGTCCATTGGTTTTCTTGAAGGCAAGTTCTCACTCACCTATTCAAGTTATAAGATTAAGTAATGAGTTGTCTGCTTCGGTATAATTTTAATTTCTCACACTGCTTGGCTGAATGTTCATGGTTAAGTAAACTGACATACTTAGCTGATATTTTCAGCTACTTAAATGGACCCTACCTAAGTCAGTGGTGCACAACCTATTTTTATCCTTGGGCCACTCAGACACGAATGATTTGACAGAATGCCACATAGAGGTTATCAAAACATATACTAATATATTCAATTAATTAACATTAAGTGTTACTAAGGGCTCCACATGCCACGTAGGAAACGGTTGACTGCCACAGGATGTGAAAAACACCAACACAAATGTTTTCACGCTTTATAACCACTGATCATGGTTTCATTATTCACAGAATTTTTCAAGAATGTAAACATAAATGGTGAGGATTTGCTATACTTTCTCTGTATGCACAATGTATCTGAGCTGTTACACTTTATTCTGTAAGCCTGCATTCACTCACATTAATATGTACAGTGAACAGTCTGTATGATAAAAATGTGTCAGGCTTGAATAGAATAGTCATTTATGAGTGCTGTATTTTGATAATCATTGTTTTAATAACTGAATCTAGAATTTGATCTTGGAATAAAAACACTGCAATGGGAACTACAATTCTTAAGACTACAGTCTTGTGGATGTCACACTGTGTAGTAAGGGAGAAAAGTATTGATATTTTGAAGTAACATGCTGTCTCAGGTTCCTCAAAAGAGGGTAAACTTTACCAGACTGCATGGCAACATATCAAAGAAGTATGAAGCTTTAATGTTCACCACTGTGAAAACCCTCCAGTCTCACTGTAGTGATTGTTTCTCTTGCATGTTCTGTAAGTAAGGTCCAACATAATAGCCAGGTGCATTCAAATACCTGCAGTCAAAACAAAGATGAGTGCAGTCAGGGATGGGAAGTTGAGGGCAGCAGAGTCTCCATGATGGTACGTGGCAGCCAGGTTCCCAGGCACGAGGATAAGTAGCAATGCACGTGTAGAAGTTGGGGCCCCTATAAATGATGCGGTAATCATTCCCACAATCAGGTACAGAATATGGAGCACACAGTTGTATAAGTGATCCAACTGGTTGCCAGTACCCCCCATCAGGTTAGTGAGCCAACCCAGGCGCTCATCAAGTTCCTACGAAATGAAAACAAACCAAAAATGAGTAACAACCAACAACCACACACAGCAGTTGGCAAAAAACATCCAAACAAAACAAATAGCAGTACAGCCACAAGATCTAGTGAACTACTGTATTAAACAGAAAAGGCAGAGAATGTAGTAGATTTAATGGCAGCTGTGTCAAAAGATGATCTATCATGATGAATACAACTATGAATCATGGTGACTGATCACATCATCTTGCACACAAACACATTACGATCGAGCCAAGAGCTGTCAGCTTAATGTAAGAACGTTAAGTCAATCAGCCAATAAACAAATAAGACAAGTTTCTCATGATCTATGTGGTCTTCTGGATTATGACACAATTAGTCTGGTAAGCAGTCACCAACATTTTAAATACACAGCCCTTGTCTTCATGGCAGAAATGAACTTGGAAAAATATTGTGTTATATATGAAAAGATAAAGAAAAATGGGTCAAGGACATTATTGGCCAATCAACCAGCTTTTGTCAAGTGTGCTGCAAAGTTTTGAAAAGAAGAATGATTACTTAGAATTAATTATGAAACTTAAAAAATCAAGTAATTGTCAGTAGTATGTTATCTGTAATTGGGTGCATATTAGTGATTAGTTAAAGTATAATAAGAAACTTACAGGTGAAACTTGAAAGGAAAATTATAAGAGAAGAAGCAAGTATTGTTGGTGGTGGTGGTGGCTGTAGTGTTGTTACAACAGTGGCTAGGAAGGTACATCACCCCACTCCTTTTGTTGAGAGTCTGCTACATTACGTAAATATCTATATGCATGCAAGATGTTGTGTGCTTAGTTCTTATTCAAGTTGTGTTGAATGTAATAAGAGACCAATTAATCACACAAGGACAGGTATCTCAATAACATTTACACAATAATGGAAAATGTTACTATTTGATAAAAACCTAAGTGTATTGATTTTAAAAATTAATAACTGATAAATGTGTTGCTTATATATGTGCACATGCGCAAGCACACACACACACAGTTAACTGAGGGTCTAAGGGTTTGATGAAAGAGCCCTGGCTAAACTGAGCGAACCAATGTAGAAATTCTGTACACCATTTCATTTACTTAAGCTGTTCACACTGATATTTGGAATGAACTGCATTACCTTTCTGTTTTCCAAGAAGCCACAATAGTGTAGTCAGTACAGTGGTTATGTTACAAACTAGACAATCCAAGGTTCAAATGCTAGCAGGGGCAAGACTGTTCCCTCTTCTCCAAAATTTCCAAACAATCAGGGACAACTTTCCCTTCACGTGCTGTATAATAATTTAAAGTTTCTATAAAACCAAATTGCAAATGGTACATTCCATGACATAGCATACAGACTTCAGGTGCTCTACTTTCAAAATGTTATACAGTTACACGGTACAAATGTAAATGTAATTTAATTTGCACCCAACAGAAAAGTATGGCTATCCCTGTGCTAATTTTAATGAAACCCAGAAACACTCAATAGCATTATGTGCAGACCTCTTATTAAAATTGTATTAAAATTTCACATAAATTTAACAATAAAGTACATACAGAAAATCAGTTATGCCTTAAGTATGGCTTATTGCACTGATTTTCACCATATGTACAATCACTCAAATTTTTGTGGACATACCCAGTACTGATTTTTTTCTTCCAAATTTGGAAGAAAAATTCAAAACATACTGGAAAAATTTCAATTACACCCTCAAGTAAAATAAGAAATTCACTGTGATGACTGTCATGAGACTCTCAATCACTTTATGCTCAGTGGCATAAAGTGGTCTACACTGAATCTCAACCATATCTGTCAAGGAATATAGTGAGAACAAATAGCAATTTATTTATGCCTGTAAGGAAAGTATGTCACTGATCTAAATATCATGAACTTCATGTTTGCTCTACAACATTTAGTAAAGAACACATACACCAAATTTCACCAAAAACCAACAAATGGTTTAGTCACTAGCACTACGTCCCAGGTAGATGGATGTATTCTTTACTTCATAACAAATGCCTAAAAAATAAAATTATTTAAAAACAACTGTAGTCTTATTATAAATTTTAGTTTTCTATTCTAATTCTAGTATGCTAATAAAAACATGAATATCCCAAGTGTGCTGTAAGCACCGGATGTTTTAGAGCCACTGGGCTAGGTAGTCCAGTGCCCCAGAAACAGCTCCAGAACAAGAGGCCTTTACAGGGTAACTTAAAAAGACCAGAAAGCCCTGAAATGGGTAATCACAACAGGGCCATCCAAAGGGAAAGACTACAATATGAATCATCACTACTGATGGAACCTTAATTTTCACACATTAAGATACTGCAGCCATGTGCAGATGTTGAAGCTTCAAGCACACAATCTGCAGAATACTGTCTTCTGGGATGTGACAGTACACACTTTGGTAGAAAATGATGAATATAAGAAATACTGCCTCCATCTTCAAGGAGAAACAGTAAGTCTTGCAAGAAAAAATTGTGGAGGATATAAGCAAAGGGGAAAAGGACTGCTGGGGATAAAGAAATAAAGAAAGATATACAGTTCAACACTTGAAGAATATGTATACAATTTAAAGTTGCTAGCTTCAATCAAAAACTGATAACAAAGACAAAATGAATATGCCCACATATACCTACATGTCTTGTCTTTTCCAACACATCTAGCAGGTAGTTGACAGTGGTGTTGATTTGTGTCAGTTTGTGTAGCGTTGAATTGTATTGCGCTGCTGCAGATGCGTGCTGTGCAAGGATCTCTTGCGTGCTGCGATCTAGCAAAAAAAAATCTGAAGACATTAGCTGAAGTGCAACATTGAAGGGGGGAGAAGAATAAAAAACCAACAACAACAAATCACAGTGTAATTGTGATTGTGCAGAACAGCCAAAATACCACTCACTTATGTATAAGGTTCTCACGACTTAATTTATTTCTCAATTTTGGCATGTGGACTATGGGGTAATGATATGATATAGTGAGACTAAGGTCAAAAAGTGAGTGACAGGACTAATCACAATAAACATCAACTACTCTCCCATAAATTGCAGTACAGATTAATACCAGTGGTAACAGCAGCAGCAACACTGGCACCAGCAGCAACAACAATTCAATCATTATCAATGTGCTAACTAACCAATCACAAGGACAAATACAGAAACAACACAGTGCAATTTAAAGCACAATAACCAAAATATACCACAAACAGAAAAGAACATGATAAAAGAAAAATGTGTCAATTCAGGACATGATTTGGTGAGGCAGCTTGTCTCTTATCTTGAAACAAAAGCAGCTAGCAGGCTAAGTTCAACAGTGCTCATGAAATCAACATCAGCATACTAAAGCAAAAAAACTTCAAGCCAAGCCATTCTGTTATGTGTCCATACATACCCCATAATTTTTACATGTGATGTCACTGTACAAAATGTTCCAAACCACAGATTAAATTAATGTAAAATTTATGACTTGATACATGTCTGTACTGAGGAAAATATTTGGACTTATAAGGGAAGATAAAGAATGCTGCATAGTGACATTCTCATAACTTGTACTCTGCATCAGATATTACAAAACTGCTTGAGACTGAAACATCAGGCTTTGGATTAACTAATTTTTGTCAATGCAAAACTTCCTGTTATGTGGTTGAAAGAAATACTGATTTTTTTGGTACTTAAATGAGCAATTAGAAGATTGCCTCATTGTAATTATTTTTAAAAGCCCACATTTAACAAAATAAGGCAGGTATCGATAATTTACATTTGTCAAATGCTAATCTTGGTTCACTGGTTCTCAAAAAAACACTCACCTGACCTTTGTTCCATGGGTGTCCATTTTTAAAAAAAGAAGAACATTTACACAAATCTTCCAGGAAATAATACACTGTATATACTTCAATGTAAGCCAACCTTACATGCATATTAGCAAAACTGCAAAAAGCAACTACAGCTTCGCCATGTCTGCCTGTCCATCCGTGTGTCCACATGGAACAACTCGTCTCCCCCTGGACGGACTTGTATGAAATTTGATATTTGAGCATTTCTCAAAATAGTTTCATTAAAATCTGACAAGAATAGCAGGTACTTTACTAAAGATCAATGTATATTTATAATAGTATCTCACTCAGTTCTTTGTAGAATGAGAACTGTTTCAGACAGAAGTTGTAGACGGCATCAAAAGCTCACATTTCATATGCAATAAACTTTTCCAAAAAATCTACCATTTATAAGATAATGTGGAAAAATACTGTAGAGCCAGACAAGCCAAAGATGACAATGTAATAAGACACATGTGCTTTGTATGCTGGTTAACTACAACTACAGACATTCACTTAGAATATACAATACTTATTGCTTTTCCACGGTAAATGGTTATGCATATGCGCCCCACTGTTACATTACATGTAAATTGCCTGTCTTGTTTACAATTTTTTATTGTCAAAAAATGCCCACTGTATTAAGAGCATTGTCATTCCTAGGGTTCAACACTGCAGGTAACACTGCTTATCAAAGGAGCATTTTCAGCATATTTTGCTGCAAGACAGCAGTATGTTCTGAATGTGTACATTCTATACTTACTATGAATCTAATTAGTTGAGTTTCTGCACTCCTCAATGCTGCCAACCATAGTCAAATGCAGATACATGCAGCTGAAGTTTAAGCCACATAGCTGGTGGCAAAATAAACATGGCAGATTGATAATTAAAAATACAGTACACGTCTTTATGCTAAGCCTGAGGCGTAGCTCAATTTTTAACTGAACTAGATTTTGGAACACATGCAGCAAGACTGCTAGTCTTGACGTTGGAAATCCTGCTTATCCAGTGTTAGATTTACGGTAGGAGAAGTTTTCATGTTTTATGAGACAAAAATTTTATATATTTTTTTTCAGTTCATGTAAAAATCATGGGTTAGCTTACATTCAGTGTTGTCTCACAGCAAAATAAATACAATAATACTGTACTTTTAATTACTTAAGTTTCAGTATTGAAAGGACTGTAATACAGCTATGAACTAAAAATTAACCATATTCATATTAATAGCATTAAATTCAATGTTTAAAACCTGGGAATATAATATGCTTCAGATTACATGGTACAGCGCTTCTAATTAAGGAGTTCTGACTGTACTGGGATGGTGAAATCAAGGACAAGATTGGATAGTTACGTAGCATTCATGGTCAAATCGTACTAAATTTTCGTCAAATAATGCAAACAGAAAGTGTACTTGGAAGAATAGATGGAAGGATAATATTAATATGAGTTTACGGTAAGAGGGTGGGAGGTTGATAACTAATCATTTGCCTCAAGGATAGAGATGAGTGGTAGTCTGTTGTAGGTATCTGCATGTTCTTAAAACTGTGAGCATATGCCTTACCAATTCTCTGCCAGATGAGAGACACCTGTTCTAGAATGGTGTTTAGGTCTTCCAGAAGTTGCTTGTGATTCTCATGACGCTCACTGGTCTGCCTTTTGAGGTCTGCACTCGCCTCATCTGTCACATCACAAAAATAGGCCTCAGTAATACAGAGTAACACATCACCAGCTGTCACATTCTTATCATAACTTGATAAAATTTCCATTCACAAGCAGTTAACCATTACTGTCCATACACGGAATTATTATAATGGTACATGCATACAGTCCAACTCACTGAGCATATATCATTATGATGGCACACATGTATGTTCCAGCTGGCTCAGCACATATTAGGATATGGGTCCAGGACAGGTAGTGATATGTCATTTGGATAGGTTGGGTGTCAAGAACCCTGATGATGGAGATGTAGTTTGTCTCTGAAATGTCAGCTGACTCGAACCATCTGATATAGCCATCAGCCCCCAAAGGTTTTATTGAATTCTGTCACATGAAATTTTCAAGACACATAACGTAATTATTTGTTTAATGCAACAAAATTATGAATTATGAATGGTTAGTTGACTTACTCTATTTACCCCAATACAAGATGAAAGTTTTTCTCAAGTTTATTGTCTGTAAAATGAGGGGTCACCTCAAAATTATGCATAGAGTTTAACACATTCTGTATAGCAATCTTCCTGAAAACTGAAGATTATGAAGGATGGTCATCTTACACTCAGATAAAGAAGGCATGTCATTTTTCAATACACATTACAGGCAGTTAATCTGAAGGAGTAAAAAAACTTGCAGGAGTGATTTGAAGTTATATGACCATTCTTGGGAACACAGCAACCATGTACAGTGAGGCACACAGACAGTGGAAAAAGACAACACATCTGGCCCACACGAAGAATGTCTGAAAATTTTTCCAAAAATTACTGAAAGCAAACCCCAGGACATCCCATTTGAAGCTAGTATATAATTACTGCACAACAATATTCAGTACAGCATTTGTTACATACAATAAACCAAAACTGCCAAAGCACACTAACCCAATTTATTCTTGATATCCTCTGTCATCTTAGAAAGTTCATGGTGACCTGCTGCTATCAGTGCTTTCTCTCGTGTCAGCTGTCGCAAATTCAGTGCTACAAAATCCTGAATGTTATGTTGTGCAGTTTTCAACTTCTCCTGTTGGTCCATGAGGGACTGATGACCAAGAGACACAGACTCCATTGTGTTGGCTGTCAGCAACTCCAACTTCTGCTGACCCTCCTGCAATATGACATGCGGTAACCGCTCAACTATTGAACATGTTCAAAACACTAATACCTTGTTAACACAATTACAAAACATGACATTTTCACTCCCAGCTTAAATCCCAAGCAAATCATTTTTCACAGTACACTAGCAGGTTCTGTATTTCATGGCACAGAGACCCGTTGCAAACTATCTACATATGCCCAAGCAACCACAAATCACATGTACCATGTAGTGCCAAATGAAAGAAGTGTAAGCTCAAAGTGCATGCTGAAAGATAAATACAGTAAAAGCGGGTATATCCAACAGCTCTGGGACCAACGGTTTGCCAAATATTACAGTTTTTCAAATATTAGAATGTTATACCAAATGTGTACCTTAGTGCACCTAGCAATCTCATGGACAGATCTAACCATTTAACCTTCACCCTATCTGGTTGGCATTTAAATTTTTGCATATGGTTCATGAACATGAGTATAATCTGAAAATTTTTGCACATGGTTCATGAACATGAGTATCATTTGAACAGAAACAAATTAAATGATGAAATACATGTCACTTTGTGGAAAATAAAACAGAGACTATGCAGCATGTATTAAAAATGTAGTCAAATTTCTGGTTGCTTAAATACATAAAATTAATTTCTAGTGGTGTTTTCTTATGTGTGATTGCATCCAAGAAAGCAGGTCCTTAAAAGGGTAATTTATCATGTTATATCCTGACCTGTTTGCTTTGCTGCACACTCCATTCTCTTTCCACCACCACATTTGTAACATGGTGTACATACATTCCAAAAACCACCAAGACACCACTATTTTGCTCTTGTAATCATCATACTCACAACATTTAATTACATACATATTTTTCTGTCATTCTTTTAACTGTTTACTAACATAAGGGAATTTTTCATCGACATAAAATCCTTCCAATCACACTATGGCCCTGGGGTTGACTCAGGCTCTAACAGAAATGAGTACCAGGAGCATTTCCTGGAGGTAAAGGCGGCCGGTGCGTAAGGCTGACCTTACCACCATCCTGTGCCCTTGTCACAAAATCTGGGAACCTTAACTTCCTGGAACCCTCTGGGCCACTCCAGGCCTGTAATGGGGTTGCTTTACTAACATGAGATATTTTGTAACTTCAATAATATAAACAAACTTCAATTTTACTGGTGATCAGAAAAAAATGAACCTTAGCTCTTAGTTTCTATTCTACAGTTCATATGTCACCATCCAATACTGCTACTTCCACCCCAGATGCCACCATGTCTCCAACTTTTGCACCCCTCCCTCCTCCCCAAGCTTTTGCACTTCCTTTCCTTTGGATATGAATGCATAATTTGCATGAAACTTACATGCTTGGTACATTATTTTCACTTCTGCAGAAAACTGGAATGAAGATATAGAACTACATTGCTTCCTGGGATAAGTAGCATGTTGTTGGGCTGTAAACAGCACAACCTTCACCTTCTCTACCACAATCAGAAGCATGACACACAGGTGTAAAGGAAAATACAGTACAAGTGACCTTTACAGGTTGATAGGCAAATGCTATTAGTAATGGGTAGTCTCACACCATCTGGCAGCCAATTGGAGAAAGACATGGGCATGTTTGAAGTCCTGGAATTGGAGCTGAGTATTGCCAGTAAATGGATGATTGAAATGCCATCGGCCTCTGTTTGTTTATGGTTAATAAAGCTTTCTAGATAATCTAGTACCAAGTAAACCAGTTGTTAATGTATTTAGTGTTGTCATAGAGTGTCACTATTCTACCCTGGTCAAAAACAATAGTCTGCACAAAGCAACAGTAGCTGCTTTGTCCAGACTCAATCTAAGAAGCACATTTTATAAGAAGTTGACAAGTATAGACCTTTGTGGTGATAATGATTAATCTACCAGTTCAACAATCACGCTGAGTTATGTCAAGAATCACAAACTCCAGATTTTATGGGGAACATGTGTTCTGACTTTCATGGATTGGATCTAATAAAAGTAGCATCAAAATTTAATTCAGCTGTTTACAACCTTCAGTGAATTCATGGTGTTAAGCTGACTGTGCGCAGTATCCATCAGTTTGTTGACTGTCATCTCTGACAGTGCTCGAAACTGCTGCTGCCTGGCAGCATAACAAACAGCTCTGGCACGGTTGTTCATAAGGAGGTATGCATTCCACATGTCTGAATCCATTGGACTTGTGCACTCTCGAAGACTCTGAAATCATAACTGTGGGTGAAACTTTCATTCCTTAATGTATTATTTTAGAATTTGTTTTTCCACTTCTGTGCTCTATACTATCACTGCTTATTGTGGCCAAAGAGACAAATTCTAGGTGACATACAGTCATTGTGATTGACATGCATTAAGATGGATCTTCACGAAACATGGTTCAGCATGGACTGGATTCATGTGACTCAGAATGGGGACAAGTGAGAGGCTTTTGTAAATGTGGTAATCTATCTTCTGGGTTTCATAAAACACAAGGTATTCCTACACTTGGTTAGGCCCCATTAAATGCTTAAGAAATCTGTACTATGGAGCTGGTTACAGACTTACAGGAGTGTTCAAAAGAGTCAGTCACTGGACACTACCAGTGTCACGAGTCTAGGACACATCCTCCATCTACACATGACACCAAGCATGATGAATCAAGTGGTAATACTTGTCTGGTTTGAAACTGCTCAGAAAACTGGATATCCTGACTAAAGTTTTTCATCGTTTTTACAGCCCCTCCATGCAAATGTTAAGACAGAGATTCAAATTAGGCCACCAATTTATTATACATTCTTTGATGGCATCATTAAATAAACCACAAATAAATAAGTATATATATATATATATATATATACATACATACATGTACATGTACACATGCCAAATGTTCCCTTCACTGCGGAATTTCTGAAAAAAATCTGAATGCATTTCTCATCTCTTCCCTTGAAGCTACATGTCCTGCCCACTTCACCTTCCCTGATTGGACTACTCTAATAATATTTGGTGAGAAGTACAAACTATGAAGATTGTCAAGCAGTTTTCTTCATTCTCCTGTTACTTCCTCTCCTCAGCACTCTGTTCTCAAACACCTTCATATTGCATTCTTTCTCCAAATTAATAGACACCCATACAAAGCAATCAGATACAAATGAAAAAATTTTGGCTTGAAAATCCTTTACATTGATAACTTGGAAACCTACGATGAGGAAATGTTAACATTATAATCGATCTCTGGGATATTGGTTGTGAGGCTAGAATGCAGATGGAACTAGCGCAGACCCATGCCCACAGGTGGACTTTCATATTATTGGTATTTTAACTTCAAGGTCTGTTATCAAGGAGCTAATGTGCAATGCCATATCAACTGTTACATACCTTGCTAATGGCTGTGGTAAAATAAATATACCAGTTAAAAACTTGCTACAGCATGCAAAACATGCTGGCTCAAGTGGCAATGCTTGTCACTTGTATTGTGGAACTGCCTGATCAGGTCCTAGCCAGGGCACTAATTATCCTGGCACGTTCCTTTGTTTAATTTCCTGTGTCCCTCCAGGTGTATTATGCCAAGAGAGGATGTAAAATCAAGCCATGTTTGATGCATTCCTCATTCTTCACTACTGAATCTACTACTTGACATTATACAGTTTGTTACTGACATTGTTACTACATAAACCACAAATAAATAAGTACAAAAATAATACTAAGAATGAAGTGTCTTGCATAAATGAGTGTAAATACTTTAATAAATATCTAATACCATATGTTCATAAAAATACATTGTATTTACAATAATACAAGCTGAGTACACAACATTTCATGCCTTTAACAGAGATTACTCTATCCTAGAACTTTCCTCCCTCCCAAATTCCATTCAGGGAATTTTAATTAATCCTTTAAAGCACAGCATATTCATGTGTCCTGTATTACTGTCAAAATAGACATTCATCGTCTCTCAAAACAGTATTAACCACTTGCCATATGTAATGAGGATGAAATTTAACTTAGGTAGAAAGTGAATTTTTAAATGCATTTCAGCCCAGTGATTAATTATTGCACGACATGTTTTCATTATGAATCAACTAATAGCTCTTGAAATCCATTACATTAGATTTACCTACGCACATGACTGATGTACATGCTATCTCTGTTAGACCCCAGTCCTTTATGATAGATAGAAATGAAAAACATTTACAAGGCAGGATTTTGTGCCCTGCAAGTGTATGACAAAACAATGACATTATCTTCAGGACAATGCCATTTTTAAGCATACTGAACACAGAATACCAACTCACTCTGATATTCCATAGAAAAGAATCTTATATCATTATCTGTACACCATGCCAAAATACATCTTAAAATGCGTACCAATACCTAAAATATTTAAGGCAGAATCATTTCAATAAATTGAGCCTCAGTCCTTCTCTCAAAGACAACTGAGAACAGTCTGTTCCCTGGACATCACATCTCATTCCGTCGGCTGCAACTCAGATCGACACCCATTAATCCCTAGCATTTTCACACTGGCAACTGAAACTTTACACAACTTACCATTTTGCTGGTACAGGGAAACTGCTGTCTCCCCTCTGCTACAGACTGACAATTCAGTAGATTCACGCTCATTTTCGCCAGCTCCTCCTCTGTCATACCGGAACATGAATTGTGGATTTGCATTACAACCTGCAAGCAATCCACACATTATTTTAACCAAATAAGAATCTTCACCATACTATTTAGTGCATCAATAAAAATATACTAACATGATGCTGGCATGTGTCGAGGTCTGACAACTTCAAACTTGTATATTTCTTTGCTTCTTGGAGGAACTTTTCATCTTCAGCTGCTACTTCAAAGGGAACCGTCACAACGGGGACATTGCCAATTTTCGGTCTAGTATTGGCATCATCTTGAGACCCACTCCAAACCCAGTCGAGGATTGAGGTATCACCAGTCCTTACTAATAACATAAGCAAATAAAGCACCCATGTCTTGGAAATCCAGTTTGCCACTAAACGAAGCATTTGAAATAAACGCATCAGAAATCACAGAGTGCAAAATTAGCAATCCAGCTATATAAAATGAATGTGGTAATATTAATCTCTTAATTTCTTGAATGTGGTAATATTAATCTCTTAATTTCTCTCAACGAAATTATCACTACGTAGATTCATATCCATAACCCAAGTTCAGTGTGTATATAAATAATGTAGACACCGCAGCCGTTTAAAATTCGTACAACCTTCCGTATCACGTTACTGCGTTTCGTTTGTTTTATTATTAGATTCAAAATGTGTTCGTTTCAAACGGTTGTCAGTGGTGTGATGAAGCCAGGGAATAAAATTTCGCTGTATCGCACGGATTAATACATGACACGGACCACTCACAAATAACGTAGTACTATAATCGATGGTACGTTCGTGCAGACTTGTCCATGGATTAGTTGCACCTTTGGTTGCAGCCTTCGCAGCGTATGTCATTTGTCGACGCCAGTTGTACAAACGCATAGGTGGTTAAGGGTATGGTTTGTGAGTTTGACACATTAAGTTCATGTTAGGTTTTGTGATCGGTTCAATGAACCAGTTGGTGGTTATACGATATTACAAACCTGGAGATGAACTATTCTGTCGTGAAATTGTTAAAGAAGGAACAATGTCAACTGTTAATGCAGCGTTTGTGTCTGGGTTAACGAGGGAAATAACTTTCCAAACTATGGTTCTTACATCGGCAATGATGTTCATTTTTTTGGGTGTACCATTTAGTGTCTGTTTTTGGTCCGTACCGGTGGTCATAATACTGATGTACGTATTTATATGGCTTGGACATACGTTTAAAGCATTAGAAATGACAAACGACGTTTTGAACATTCCACGTGTGTACATGTCTTCGGAGTATACAGGTTTTTGGGTTGCTGAAGTCCATGAGCCGTATTTCATGACTAGAGAACCAAATCAAGTTAAGTACACAATAATTACAGAACGAGAACTCAAAGACAACAATATTGAGATAGCCGAGCATCACGTAAAAAAAATTGTGGGAACAGTGGCCATCACGAGAAGCAAGTATTGCACTGACACCGCTTGGTTGAGGAGAATGGCTGTGACTCCGAAGTACCAGCGGAAAGGTATCGCATCTGTTCTTGTGGACGAGGCACTGAGATTCTGCAAGGATAAAGGGTACTCTGCTGTAGAGCTTGTTACATCTGAATGCCATGATGCAGCTCGTGAGCTTTACCTGAAGAAGGGTTTTGACTTGAAGCAGATGTACCATAAGCCAATAGTTGGTACTGTAGTATCAGTGCAGATGTATAACTTTATCTTCCGCATTAAACCCAGTGAAAACCCACCAAGATTTTAAATATGATATGGTTGCAATGCAGTATGGGGTGATGTCCACATGGTCAGAAACTTAACTGAGTGGCTTAATGATCCTGTATGTGTGACAGACCTTCCACAAAATAGTCTTTGAAGAGGGATTGCACTATAATTTTTTGTTTTTCCTTCTGAAAGAGCTGCATACAGCAAAAGACACATCATTTTTAATCCAGTTTGATCTCGCTGTTAAATTGTCACTGCAGACTGGAAGGTTTCTTTAACTGTTGCCCGACTTTACAGGAATGATTTGTAAAATTATCAAATCTGGTGACGTTAGTTGTCCTATATCATAACTGAATTAAATTACTAATTTTTTTTAATATACTTTTTTTTTTAAATTTTTGAGGAATGTGGAACCTTGTTCTGTGTTAAGGTTTCAAAAGTTAATTTGTGGACAGTTTATTTTATAAACAAACATGTTTTGTGTTACAGCTTATCATTTGTTGGAAGAAACAGGACAGAAAGATGGCTTTGCACATTTGTACAACCTAAATATGGAATTATTTTGCATCTTGTCGAAAATAAGCAAAATGCCAGCCTGCCATATTAATAGCACTAGTTTAATTACTTTTTTTTGCAGTGGTGCCCCAACACACAAACTTTTTACTGTGTTGTCCTACAAGAATAGCATTCCATAATGTCCTGACACAGTACCCTTCATATTAATCCATTGACAGTCTTTGAGTATCATGAAGTTAGCTTACTCAGCAGACTATTGGCTTTTTTTAACAGACTGCAGCTAAAGACCGATGTTCCTTTTAATAGTAAGACAAAGGTTTTTTAATACGTGGGCATTAATTTAATTTCCTGAACTGTTTGAGATAGCCAAGAGTAACCTGAAAGTATACCTTTTCACTTCTAAAGACTGATACTGGAAACAAAAGTGGGGTACAGTTTTCTGGAATGTGATGCCATGTACTGGCAGTTTCACACAACCTGCTGTTTCTATCTTCAGGGTAGCTCAAACCATTTTAGATGACATTTCATAAGCCAGAAGACTACAGTATTAATATTTGCTGCCATCTTAATCTCAGATATAAAAACTGTGATACGTAACATTCCTCAGGTTGATGGCATTATATTTTTACACCTAGATGTTAAGTCAAATTAATGTCATTTGTTAAAACACAGCCCCTTGAATATATTATGAAAGTTAAATCACACTCCTACAGTAGAGGGTAGCAGCTCAAAAGATCTAAAATTTTACAGGACAGCTAATACCTAGTGTAAGGAGAGCATGTATAGGGGGGCCTTATTAAACTGCATTAAAAACAACTGTAGTTTCCCGATAGTGACCGAAGATACTTTTATTATTTTTTTCTTACTCTTTTACTATTTTCGGTGTGCAAAATGTTGACAGTTCTACTCTGACGAGTGTAATAACAGAAGGACATGTGAGAGCAAAAGTTTGTACTAACAACTTTCCTACAGGAAATGGGAAACATATACGATACTTCAGGGGGGCAAAGAGTAATATAAAATAAATTGTATACAGCAGCGCTAAAAACAAGTATGTTGATCTCTCATAGTGGGGAAATACAATGTTTGAAAGAAATTCCACATGCCCATACAAAAATGTTAAAGACAACTTGGATCAAATTCATAATTTTAGCTATTAAATAATGTTAATTTTAATTCAAATTATACTGTCTTCTTGATCCACATGAACACTTTGAAACAGTGGATAATTTTAAAAGATTTAATGTGTTAGATCTTAATGAAAAACAAACCAAGCTATAAAAAGTAATGACATCTTTGGATACTTTTTCATACATTATAAAAATGTGATATCTTATATGATGTGTATACATACTCTGCTTATAATTATCATCCTTTTTGTAATTTTCATACATAGTCTGATGGTCCATCAGGACTGAAACATGTACATAGCTTATTGTTACATAATAAACATACAGTTGTGTCTCACATTGACTCACAAATCAGTCTTATTTATGTATGTATAAACACAGCAGGATGTCAAAGTAGTTCAAGAATAGCACACATCTTTCCCTGTTTGCTCCCCTCATAGACGCCTCTAATACTTAAACTTTTACTTCCCAGTGCAGCTGCTTGTTTTGGACTGATTGACCCTGAAGATGATGTAGGGAATTACATAGTATCACTTATAATTCCTTGTACATATGGCAGCAAACGATGTAACAGGCCCATCTGGGTATGTTAATTTTGTCTCTCATCGGGGAATTTCATTCTCCTGGAATGATCCTGTAGAAGTTTGGATCTACTTTGTTGGACAAGAGAAATCAGCACATTTTAGACTGGGAGAAGTATGGTTTATTTACTATATTACACATATTTGCTAGTTCTCTACACTTGCTTCATTTTTATACATCAGTTTTCTTGTGTGCTACAGAATACAATTTTTCATTCTGTCTTGAACGTTAAGAGTTAGGAGCATACAAAGTTCCTTTTTGTCTCAGAGAGTAGTGGTTAAGACTTTTCTTCCAAGATGACACCATGTAGTTTCAGAGAAACCAGCTGCCTCCATCTTCAAGGCAGAAGGGTCACTGTGATAAAATGGTGGCAGCTGATACCCCTTCTTTACCAGATTACACAGCATCATATCCCAGAAGGACAAAATCTTGATATTCACTGCTGTAAACATCTTGAGATTCACTATATGAGCTGAGATAATGAGTGGCATTCGTGATGTTTGTATTGTTAAGCATCAGATGGATCAGAGTTTAATGCTACTCATATGTTTCAACTATAGTACAGCGCTTCTGAACACTAGGACTCTGTTAAGAATCCACAGACTTCAGGAATTACTTGTCATGATCTAATAATGTTTCACTGGCAAGTAACATTGTGGAGACATGAGTGATAAAAGTGCTTATTAACCCTCATACCTAAAATGAATGTGTATGTTGAATGCAAAAGTTTCTCATTGTTCTTTTACATTTTGTATGATAAGTAAAGTATGCATAATGTTCATACATGTTTCTATATAATAGAAGCCATACTGCATGTTTTGACAGGGTTCACAGTATATGGCAGGCAACTACTCTGTTGGATTCTTTGCTGTCTATAATCAATGCACAACTTTTGAATACTGAAGCATTATGTCTCACATTAGTAACAAAATGGCCATCAACCATGATAACTGGGCCATAATTACAGGAATGAATATGGCAAACTTGACAAAGTAAACCACATCAACATTTTAACAACCATGTTACACAGCAGATTCATCAAATGATTTGCAACAGGATAACTTTAAAAAAACCATATCAGAAGATGTACAGTATCACCCCATGGGGTTGTTAGCCCTGCGTAGAGCTAAGTAACCAGCTGCAATATCCATTGGCAAGCTCCGGATTGTGGAAAATTCCTCAGCCAATGCATAGTACAGTTTTGTTTGTGGGTCTGTGTACTTTGCCTGGAAAAAACCACATGACGTCTTCAAAACTTAATTTGCCTGCAAAGTGTGGAAGGAGGTAAATGTTCCAGAGTTTATGGTCATATGAGGCCATGGTATAATGAAATGTCATAGAGGGGGACTGCACATAAAATGAGATGACTTGGGATCTTGTGCAGCATGGGCTGGTTTGTCACCAATGTTTCAGGACAGTGTATTCATCCCATATTCGAGAAGAATGACAGAAGAGGGGCAGATCAGTGTGATGTAGGGAAAATATGACTAGTGACGGGCTGACCATGCAAGTTATGGGGGTCAATCAGGGAGCAGTTTGAATATACAATGTGAACTGGGCAAGTGGCAGGAGGGGGGCAGGGTAAATACCAATCACCAGGAGAGTAGGTGTTGAGTAATGGTCATGCTGGGAAGTGGTACAGTGACGGAAAGTGATGGGGTATGGCCAGCTGGGGCCCTGAAAAAGGCCACCACTGGAGTCTGCAGTGTGGTGAGTGAGGAGGACCAAGATGTTGGCTAGTGGCCACATGAAACAACCATCAGGGGAAGGGAGAAGAATGGAGATAGTGGAGTGATGGGAAAAGGAAAAAGGATAGAAGAAAAAGAATGTAAAGTGTGCTGTCAGAGAGTGTAAGAAGGGATGAAGCTTAAAGACAACTCACCATTGGTCACCCATCAGACAGCAGGCATTAAGCAAGGGTAATGCAGGAGAGCAGTGCAGTGATAAGTAACGTGATTTGGATAGGGGGTCCTGAAAAGCGCTTGCTACTGGAGCCCAAGGTGTGGTGTGTGGGAACTCAGAGCAAGGTAGAAGAAAACTGAGATTCTCGAGTGGTAGGAGAAGCAAACAGTGAAAGACGAAAAGGAAGGTGTACACTGGGAAATAAGAGTGGCAGGTAAAGGACTGATAGCCACTGGTCACCCACAGAAGGGCAAGTGTCGTGCAAAGTTAGTGCTGGGAAGCATTTCACTGACAAGTTAACAGGGTCTGGATGGTTGGGGACCCTGTAGAAGGAATGCTAATAGTCTGCAGTGTGGTTAGTGTGGAAGGCTACAGTGTTTGCTGTAGGGCACATGAAGCAGCCACCAGGACAAGAGAGATAAAAATGAGATACTGTAACTGTAAGAAAAGGAAAAAGATACTGTAATATTAAGAAAAGGAAAAAAAGAGGATAAAACTTCCAGACCATGCCAACAAACACACTAAGAAAATAACAAAAACAGTCTCACCACTTTAATTCTTAATGACTGGAAAGAAATGTGTAACAGAAATTGATAGGAAGAATCTACTTGCTTTCCTCTACATGGTTCCACATATACTGAAATAAAACTGCAAATCACCCAGCAAAAGAATACCTTTAATGAGGTTTGTCTTGAAATGAACTGCATTGAAATATAAGAGACCATATATTTATTATGGTGAAATGAATGTAAATTGTGATCTAGTGCAGTGATTACATGATGCATTAAACAGCTGGCTTGCCAAAAAACAGAAGAAAGCTCCTTTTCTGTACCATACAACCCAGTTATGGTAACACAGAAAAAAAGATACATGAATTCTGTATATAAAGCAAAAGAAGTGGTAATGTCTGATAAAATGCCTGTTGAGAGAATTAACAACAGCACCTGTGGGCATGAGTTTTGCTATTTATGATTATATGTGAAGCCTGGTAGCATGAAACTTGTCATAAAAGAAGTTATAAACCCCAACCATGAGGTTCACTGCACCAGCCCTACACTTTGATTGATGATATCTGGACAAGTGAACCTACAGCATAATGTGTATTCAAAATCATCATGAAATCTGCTACTCTAGTTCCAACTGGTCTCAAAGACCTTACTTTAGAAGTACAGTACTCTGACCTTATATGACCAGGCCCCCTTTATTTTTAAAGTCAGGCCATGCTTTGCATGTAAACTAATCCACATTCACAGAATGGACTACTTTAAATTTGGTTATTAAACGCCATATCAAGGCCACAGAAAGAAGTTCCATGGATGATAATGGATGGCAGTGACCGATGCTTCCCAATTTCTGTCTCTCTTGTATTCCCCTACAGACCCCCTGGTCTGGTTCAGCCAAAATGCTACTTGCTAGCTAAGGTTATCATGTGGGTGTCAGTAACAACATGAACAGAATTACTACATGACTGGACAGGAATACAAGGAGTATATTGCACAGAAAAGTGTTGAGAGCTCAAGGGAGATTTGGAGGAAGTCAAACAATGGAACATCTTTCTCTTGCCTCAGTACAGTAAAGGCAATAATGCCAATGACTTTGGAATAGATACTACAGCCTAATACATGTGAACAGTTGGACAGAGATGTGCCCACCTGCTGCCTGTGGACATACAAAGAAAACCCCACCCAGCAGAAGGAAAGAATATACCTAGCACGATAAGAAACACAGAGTTTGTGCCCTAAAAAGCAAATTACAGTGTGGTTGCTTGTACATACCAGAAGTCCAGAAATGTCAGAGTACTTCTTTGCAGGCTTGAATGATGGTGGTGCATCAATGGTGCTATCTGAAAGTTACGTTATAGCTATAATTCCATCAATGGTGCTAGCTCAAACAAAGTTACATGATCCCTCTTACAAAAATAGTGCTATATGAAACATGTTACATGATGCCTAATGCCAAAAGTGACACTTTCTTAAACACAAAAATTTTCCTACTATCATCAGTAGTCCTGACTAACTAATGAACTCCATGGAGCAGAGTTTTTTTGAGAAGCTAACAGGTGCTCAGCGAGTCAAGAAATTCTCATATTATCTGGAACCTGAAGGTTCATTACTGCATTCGCAGGTGCCCACAACCTGTTCATATCCTGAGCCATATCGTTCCAGTCAATGCCCCCCATCCCATTTCTTGAAGACCCATTTTAATATTATAATCCTCCCATCCATGCCTATGTCTTCCAAGTGGTCTCATTTCCTCAGATCGTCCCACCAAAACCCAGTCTCCCATGTGTGCCACATGCCATGCCCATCTCATCCTTCTTTATTTGAACACCCAAATTTTATTTGGTGAGAAGTACCAAGAATAAAGCTCCTTGTTATGTAGCCATCTCCAATCCCCTGTTTCTTCTTCCTTCTTAGGCCCAAATAGCCTCCTTAGCACCCTATTCTCAAACACCCAGAGCCTATGTTCCTCCCTCAGTGTGACAGACCAAGCTTCACACCAAAACAAAACAACAGGCAAAATTTTAGTTCTGTGTATCTTAATCTTTATATTTTTGGACATCAAACTGGAAGACAAAACATTCTGCACTGAATTACAGCAAGCAATCCCCGACTGTGATCTGCTCTTATTTTTTTCATGAATGGAATTTTGATTTGTTAGGGTTGCTCCCAAATATTTGAATTGATTCACTCTTCAAACCTATCTTTATGTTGTGTTTGTGTCCTGCATTCTGGTCTTGGAAACATGACCATATGCTTAGTTTTTTCAGAATTTATTTCTATGCAAATCTCCTTACTAGTGACTACTAAAGCTTGTTTTTCTTCACAGTGTTTATGCTTCCACCCAACACATTAACATCAATGCTATAAACTATAAGCTGATGTGTACACACAGTAGGAAGATATTCACTCTGCAGAAGAGAATAATCAGAATTATGATGGGTGCACACCACAGAACTTCATGTAGAAAGCTATTTAAAAAAATTAGAGATTTTAACAGTCCCAAGCCAATATATATATACACACACACACACACACACTCATTGGTGAGTTTTTTTTATTGGAAATCAGGATAAATTTCTGACTAACTCATCAGTACATAGTATAAATACAAAAAATAAACACCATCAACATAAACCTATTGCTAACCTGTCTTGTTTTCAGAAAGGCAGATCCTACTCTGGGATCATAATTTTTAACAACCTACCACAAAGTATTACAAGCCTTAGGAATGAAAAGCCACAGTTTAAAGTAGCCCCAAAAAATTTTTTATATGCACACTCCTTTTACACTGTGGATGAATTTTTGCATGTAGAGATGACATGTATTACTGACTTATATGAATGTGTAATTTCTTACACTGTAATAATTTTATATGCTTTTGACATGTTCCACATCGTGTTGTCTGGTGACAGCCTCAGGGATCTATGGAATGTATATACAAGGTTTGTTCAAATAGTATCCGGATTGGAATTGTAGTGTTTGTTCACTGGGAGGTATGTGTTTGCAACCAGTCTTGACATGTTTGTACATGTCTTATCAACTCATAACACAAGTTGCAAGTGGCTGCATTTGCTCAGTTGACTGTAGTAGGTCGCGGAAGTAACACGTGCATTTATGTCATAACGATTTTTACGATGTGTGAAAGTACAGAACAACACATTTGCATCAAGTTTTGTTTAAAAATAGAAAAACCACAATGGAAACGTATCAATTATTGCAGCAAGCATACAGTGAAGATGCAATGGGTCGTACACAAGTGTTTGACTGGTTCCGTCGATTTAAAGAGGGTAGAACCTCCGCTGAAAGCGACCCCCGCTCAGGATGTCTGTCAACGTTGAGAAACGAGGAAATGATTGCTAAAGTTAGAACAATTGTTCATAATAACAGGAGACTGACAGTATGAGAGATAGCGGATGACTGTGGGATCTCCGTGGGCTCATGCGATGCAATTTTAACTGATGATCTGCACATGAAACGTGTGTGCGCGAAGTTTGTGCCACATTTGCTAACTGGTGACCAATGTGAGCAATGTCACACAATCGCCTGTGATTTGTTTGAGCGTTCATGTGAAGACGTGCAGTTTCTTAAGAACATTGTGACAGGTGAAAAGTCCTGGGTCTACGGGTATGACCCGGAGACAAAACAGCAATTGTCACAGTGGAAGGGTCCACATCTCCAAGTCCAAAGAAGGAGTGCCAGGTGCAAAGCAAAACAAAGGTCATGTTATTGGCGTTTTTTTATTCTGAGGGTATTGTACAACGTGAGTACACTCCCGACAGGCAAACAATTAACAAGGAATTCTACGTGGAGGTCTTGCGATGTTTGCGTGAATCAGTTTGCCGAAAATGACCAGAAAAGTGGCGGGATTGCGACTGGATCCTGCACCACAAGAATGTGCCCACACACACTTCACATCTTGTGCAGCAGTTTTTGGCCAAACACGGCACCGCTCAGTTGCAGCAGCCACCATACTTACCAGATCTTGCAAGGTGTGACTTTTTCCTATTCCCAAGGCTTAAGAAAGTTCTGAAAGGACACCGATTTGAGGCAATGGAGGACATCAAACATAATCCGACGAAGACACTATTAGACATCCCGAAAGAGGAGTTCACAAAATGTTTTCAACAGTGGCAGAAACACTGGGTGAAGTGTGTAGCTGCGGAAGGGAACTATGTTGAAGACAATTAGGGTTAAAACCCCGTAAGCCTTTTCTACTTCATATACTGTGGTCAGTCTGGATACTTTTTGAACAAACCTCGTCTCTCTCTCTGTCTCTCTCTCTCCCACACACGCACACGCGCGCTGACACACACACACACACACACACACAGGGTTATGCGTAAGTCCGTGAAAGATTTTAAAAATTCACAACAAATAAACTACTCAACAGATCATGGTAGTTCTTATGCTGATAGAGAGAGAAACTCTCCAAGTTTTTATATTTCACAGATGCTCAATGTGTCCACCTTTGGTAATATGGCAGACATCTATGTGATAGTCCATCTCGCTTCACACACATGTCAGCATATCACGGTTGACCAGAGCCACAGCAGTGGTGATACAGTTGCGAAGATCCTGGAGATTAGTGGGGAGTGGAGGCACAAAGACAGTGTCCTTCACAAACCCCCAGAAGAAAAAGTCACACGGGGTTAAATCCGGGACTGGGATGGCCACCACATGAACATGTCATCTTCTTTTCCTGTGTGTCCTGTCCACCTTTGTGGCAAGTTTTGATTGAGATACCCTCACACGTCTTTGTGGTAGTGAGCCGGAGAGCCATCTTGTTGAAAGATGTAATCATTACTGTCTTCATTCAACTGTGGCATCAGCCAGTTTTCTAACATGTGCAAGTAAATCATCCCATTGACGGTGGGCTCTTCAAAGAAAATTGGTCCATACGCCTTTTCATTCAAAAGTGCGCAGAAGACATTCACCTTCAAAGAGTCTCGCACATTCTCTATGACTAGGTGGGGATTTTCGGTCCCCCACATGCGCACATTGTGCCGATTCACCTTTCCAGACAGATGGGAAGTTGCTTCGCCACTAAAGATGAGCAAGTCTGCAAAACCATCAACTTCAAATCTCTCTTGCATTTCAATGCAGACATTAAGACGCACATCTTTGTCACTTTCGCTGAGATCCTGATGCAGCTGAAGCCTGTAGGATTTACACTTTAGTCTCTTATGGAAAATTTGCCACACCGTTGATTGCACAACGCCAAGCTGTAAACTTGCATGTGTAGTGGACTGGCAAGGGCTGCGCAGGTAAGCTTCTCTAATCTGATTCACAGTTTCTTCACTTGTTCCTGGACGTCCCAGCCTAGGAGCTGTGCACAGACAGCCTTCATCCCGGAATTTCGCATACTACTTCTTGGTACTGTTGAAAACAGGTGCAACCTTCTGGAATTCTGCTCGAAATCGTCGCTGCACAGTCACAACGGACGAGCTTCTTGTGTATTCCAAAACACAAAATGACCGCTCATGTTTACTGAATGCCATATTTGCTACTACTGACTCCTAGCAGCAAATCAGGGCAACTACGCATGTGCGTGGGCTTTTCCTTTAAAAAACTTACTGGTCGACCGTGATATGCTGACATGCATGTGGAACGAGATGGACTATCGCATAGATGTCTGCCGTATTATCAAAGATGGACACATTGAGCATCTGTGAAATATGTAAAAAAAAACTTGGGAGAGTTTCTCTCTTATCGGCATAAGAACTACCATGATCCTTTGAGTAGTTTATTTATTGTGAATTTTTAGATGTTTCATGGACTTACAAATAACCCTGTATATATATATGTATGTACCATTTAATTTCAGGCCCTCCTGGTTTGCTGAACCCTCCCAATGGCATATTCTAAAGCAAAGTTGAAAAGCAATGGTGATAAGGCATGTCCTTTTTGATCACACTGTAATGTGTTTCCACAACTCTCTGTCACTTTACTTACAGTGCACAAAGTCCTCTCCCCATTGCAATGTCCTCTCCTGTGTGATAATCTGCTTCAGTGACCGCCATGCCCTCTTCTTATTGCTTGTTTTGCTGCTGTGCTGCAATAAAGAAATCCGAAAACAAACTGCCAACATGTTGCTGTACAGATAAATGTTAAGACCATACACCACAACAAAAGTGGAATAGGATGGCACAAACACACTTTAGGGGTTAACAAAGGATCCCAAAGAAGGCTCTGAACATGAAATTGAACAGAAATGCATAATACAATGGATAGAAAGTGTCAGTCAAACACAACAATACTAAATATAAAACATGTAATGTGACAGCAGGGCTACATGTTTCAACTCTCACTGAGTCATCTTCAGGCCCTCATGATACAGATCCACACATAGAATGTACTATGCCTTGTGGGATCACCAATGCTCACAATATCTGTAGTGAATAACAATGAGAACATGTGTGTATGCTATGCTACATAATAACAAAATGTTAGGTAAAATACAGAACTAAAATATTGGTTGAGTAATAACACATGCATCTTCTCTGTGAAGTCTGGCTAAGGCAGGAGGACAGTTGTAAGAGGGGGGGGGGGGGGGGGGGAAGGGGGGGGAGGGAGATCACAAAGACACAAAGACAAATTACATACAAAAATACCCCCCCCCCCTATCGCCACCCCCCACT
>Ga0136643_10000507_pt1 | contig 43196 bp, 26 predicted proteins | sample TergutLab28metaG_FD_96883 | JGI IMG/M metagenome (GOLD analysis project Ga0136643, IMG submission 96883) | Labiotermes labralis P1 segment gut microbial communities from Petit-Saut dam, French Guiana - Lab288 P1 (version 3) (version 3) | ecosystem: Host-associated > Arthropoda: Insects >...
CGCTAACCTCTAAAGTTGCATTTTATATATTTATTCAACAAATATAGGTAATGAATATTTTAAACATGGTGTATACTCTCCGTTTTTTTTTCTTCAAAATGCAGTTTGTTTCATAATTCTAACATATTTGGTTCCTGTATTATTCACATTTTATATACAGAGTTTGCTAACATTTAAAAAATAATTCCGGCGTCAAAAGGTTAATAGTGCAAGTATGGTTACTAGGCAATATACTGAGTAAAGAGTCCTTGTGAACAGCAGAAAAGAGGTGGTATTCCAGATTTAAATTTAGTTGAGGGGTTTAAAACTCCTCAACCAACGAAGCTAGCATATCACTGTAAGTTATACAGAGTCTTGGACTATAAGAGACCCTTTGAAATAACAGCAGACACGTTTGTGCCAGGTATCTGTCTTGTGCCAAACGCAGAGACAACTATGGAAATGATGTGAAGAACACCGTTTTGGAGTCCAGTAGAAGATTACAGACGAATGGGTCGAAATGATGCCTAGAAATTCAGTTCATATTTTTCTACTCTGAAAATGGGGAAAACATGCATCCGAAACCTCGGTAAATTTATAAGACTCTACACACCTTCAAAGACCATTATATAGTGTTCTTCGTAATGATTGCCGCAATGATGTAAAATCTCAAAAAGTGTCTTAAACACGTTAGGAAGAATTATGGGTAGTTCTCGCAGTCCTACATAAAAACGTCTAAATAGCGTCGTGCACTTACAGGCCAATACTTCATATGTGTATAATGCTCACAATAAACATAAAATATTTCCTTCTAAACGACTAACCGGCCGATCTTTATATTGAAGAGGAAGAGTAGTATCAACAGCATTTAAAAGATTTTTTCCCATTGTCATAAAAATATTGCAAGCAACTATTCAAACGACAAACCCGAATCTACTAATATACAAACACAATTTACGATAATTATAACATACACATAAACCTAGTTCACACGCGAGAAACAAAAACCAATACACCCAAAAACATAAATTCGAAATATGCAAAACGTAACAAATTTTTTTAGACTGAGGTGTTACAAAACAAAATTTTAAAACACGTCTGCAACTCATAATACTAGGTCTAGTAAAACATAAGAAGAGCCAATAAAAACGAAATAGTCAAATGTAAAAACAACAAACACACTGTGTTGGTGGAGGTAAAAACCAACATGAAACACATGTCATGAGGAAAAGAAAAGGCCTAAACCAAATCATATTTGGATCCTTCCCTGTCAAAGAGAACCAACTAGGAGAGAATTTCTTGTCAGGCGGGAAAGGAATGTGTAAATAAAATTGAGATTCATTTTGGTATTCAAAGGGAAGGGTTGGTATGGTTAGATTCTGAATTACTTTTACCATTAGCCTACCCAAAAATACATGTGAGGAAATTTCCGCACATCACGACACTGCAGGCGCGTTTAGTCTCTTATTGTCTTTAGAGTCTTAATTCTTTGACGTTTCCAAGAAAAACGCTAAAGACGCGGATATCTGACATAGGCCTTTGTATGTCATACAGAACACACTTTTAAGTTTATCCTGTTAGCAACAGATTTACAATGGACTGCAAGCGATATCTTGAGCACGACGAAATTGAAAATCGATTATTTTTTTTAAGTAGTCGAAATTTTCTTCGGCCTTAGCTAGTTCTGTACCTCAAGGAAAACACAGACTGTCTAAATTACAAATACAAATCACAGTACGATAAGTTATCATAGGAATAAAGTTGTATTCAAGTAAATTGCCTGTTCTTTGTCCGATTTTATCTAAAACTGTAGCATATCCACAATTTTCAGAAAAATCACGAACGTGAAATTTCACCGCAATCCTTCCGCTGGGAGTAGTATTCATCCAATGGACAGATGAACGGACGGACAGACAAGACAAAGTTAATAGTCGCTTTCCGTAACTGCCCTTGCAAATGCGCCTAAAATTAATACACCGATACGCCATACATACATATATATATATATATATATATACACTTATTTATTTACATGTATACTGCATTCAACAAGAAGACTCTTTTCACCAGCAAATTTGACTTAAATTTAATGAAGAAACGAGTAAAGTGCTACATTTGGAGTGTAATTCTGTACAGTGCTGAAACGTCGACACTTCGAAAAGTAAATAAAAGATACCTGAAAATTTTGAACTGTGGTGGTGGAGGAGGATGGGAGATATCATTTGGACCCATCATGTGACAGCTGAAGAGGTGTTACAAAGAGTCAAGGAGGAGAGGAATATCCTACATACAATACACAGAAGGAAGGCTAACTGGATTGGCCACATCTTGCGTAGGAACTGCCTTCTAATATACGTTACTGAGCGAAAGATAGGGGGAAGGGCACAGGTGGCGGAAAGACGAGGAAGAAGACGTAAGCAGGTATTAGATGAACTTAAGTAAAAAACGGAGTACTGTAATTGAAAGGAGAGGCATTAGATCGCAATCTCTGGGAGTATGCTATGGACCTGTCTTAAGACAGACAACAGAATGAAATGCGTATGATATTATTTGCTGTTTTATATGTTTGTGGACTTCTGTCTCTCGCTAAGCAGGAATATCACAGACTAAAAATTTAGGACGTTTGAGAATATATGTCGAGAAGAGAGAAAAAAGAAGGGTACCTAGAGAAAATTTAATAGTTTTTACTTTTCGTCAAATTTCATTAACCTAATTAGATACAAAATGAGCTGGGCGAAGAATATAGCACGTTCCAGGAAGAGTGTTGCTGTATTTCAGGTAATAATCCGAGCATTGCCTGGGAGGATTACAAAATTCTGAAATCACTCAAGATAGACGATGGCTGGATCGAAGTTTCGATCCAAGACCCTGCAAATTCAGAAAACTTCAAGGCAGTCAGTGTGCCTAACTTTTGGAAGGTAAATGGATTAAATTACGGGACAAAAAATAATTTCGATCGTATTCGAGGAAGGGTCACAAAATTGGGGGAAGCCGACGAATATATCAGTGCAGCCGACATTACGTTTAGTACACTGGCAGGATACAAACCAAACTAACAGCCACTGCACTGCGATGCTTGTTCTCAAGCTTCCTGATTCGACACTGCAAGTAAATCTGACAGCCCATCTGTTCTACAAGGCTTGAGGAAACGGTTGAAGTTTAAAAGTACGGACTAAAGATCAGTTGTAAGTGTTATGGCGGCATATTCTGACGAATATGCCGCCATAACACTTACAACTGACACGAACTGTTGAACTTGACTTGTAATTTTAGCTAAGCACTGGTTTTAGCTCCGTGATGATGGTTCCTACGTGAACCGAAACATGTTGGAGTGACTTTTATAAGTTTAATTGGTTTTTAACAATTCAAAGTTTTGTATATAATTGAGTGCATTATTTGGATAATACCGACACAAACTGTTTAATTTTACTTGTAATTTTAGCTAAGCACTGGTTGTAGTTCCCTGATGATGGTTCCTGCGCGAACCGAAACATGTTGGAGTGGCTTTTATAAGTTTAATTGGTTTTTAACAATTCAACGTTTTTATGTAATTTAATGCATTAGTTGGATAATAAAGCATTGTATCATATAAATTCGTCTGGTGATTCAGCTGCGAAATCTCTGTGTCATACAGCGTTAACCATAAGACTCGAACAAAAATGTGAGATACGGAAGGGCAGCAAGGGCAACGTATCCTCCTCTCTGCAGCTTGTCGTGAACAACTGCAGAAGTTAGCCGCCTGTAAATGAACTACAACAAAGACTACACGAGTTTAACCTCCTGTAAATTCACTACAACAATAGCTACAGACGTTTAACTTCCTGCAAATAAAGTACAGGAACACGAGCTGAACTTTCTACAAATAAACTACAACAGTAAGTAGGGTAGTCTGATCACATGTAAATAAAATACAACTACAACTACAACTACAACTACAGAAGTTGAACCTTCTACATAAATACAACAATAAATAGAGAAATCGAAACCTCAATAAACAAAATAAACAACATCCGCTGAATTTTTGACAGCCTGTTCAAACTCTTTTAAATAAATTGCAACAATAAGTACAAAAGTCGAGCTGCCTCTCAACAAACTTCAAAAATATCTACGGAAGTTTAACCTCTTGTACAAACCACAGGAATAAGTACAAAGGACGAACAGACTATAAATAACATATACAATAGCCATAGAAGTTTGATTGTTTAATGTCTCGTAAATGAGTAACAACAATAAGAACGAAACCGAACTGTCTACAGATAAACCACAACCATAACTACAGAGGTTTAGTGGCCTATAAACAAAGACAGAGTGTGACTAGGAATTGAGATGATGGTGAATGGCCGACTTCACAGTCCTGCCATTGTCACGCTGCAAGTAGCATCACATATACAGTCGAGAGCAGACTGGACATGGACGTGTTTTTAGGGAATATATAACCGACTTTTCCGGGAGTCGCAGCCTGCTCCTCCAACAGCGCAGACAGTCGCTGTGTTGACTGAGCTATCCTACTTGGCTAGACAGTAACAAAATATACTTTAATTCTCACAGCCAGGTCTCGACAGCAGCTGCTAAGCTCAAAATATTGTCCTTTAACTGAAATGTCTATTCTTTGTGCCACCGAACCAACCATAGCCATAAAGAGCATCGACGATAACAATGGCTCCCTACGTATGTCGTGTAGGAGACTCAGATGCGTCTTATCGATTGGTGCTTCCTGATGCAGGTTAACGCTTTCTAAGTGGGTATTATTTTTTCTTTCACAGGAACGATGCTCAAGTCGCGTTTTCCATGTATGATGAACCAGAGGGAAAAAGGAGATGGGAATATGTCAACATAGGCAGCAGGTCTGTGAGAACCGAACATATGGGCTCCACAGTTTACAGTTGCTCTAGGGAGATAGCTTCTGTTGGAGTGGAAATCATATCCAAGTGTCCATTAACACATCCATACCCGGCTGGAAGTCCGTCGGAGTTCACAAGCAGGCCAGGAATTCATGCAAAATTTGGAAGTTTTTCAGTCACTTTAAACGCAATCGGCCAGGGAAAAAGCTCTCCGTCAACTTGCACATCATAACATATCCTGGATCCTAAAATTCTCCGGACATTGCCCCCTGCATAGCTTATGTCATCGCCGAGGCCCGGGTTCGCACCCATGACAGTCCAAGTGGGGCTCTTGGTAGACGATGTGGCGCTGGAAAATTTCTGCTTACATATGGTAACGACGCAACAAAAGGCGGATGCATTTCCATGTCTGAAGTGATACTCGAAAATGCAGTCATTCAAATGCTTGCGAGGACCTACACCATACGCGTGTGAGAGAGGTATAATGTTGTTAATTCAATAATGATCTGCAAGTATTTCTAATAACCTACCTACAAGCCTGACGGTCGAACAATTGAACATAATGTTTTATTTGCTTATTTATCGATCTATTCATAAAATTAAATTACTCCCGATTTATAAAATTCAGAAGTATTAAGAAGTAGAACGCTGTTTTGAATGGCTGTGTTCCTCCTCTTAAAAGGTCACATTCTGACACAAATGTCACACACTATATTATTAACAAAGGATAAATAATCCCACGAAGCAGCCCTTCGCGAAGAGTTACAAGATTTCGCAGCTATTTGACCTTTTTAAGGACTCCAGATCCGTTACCGTGTTAACGACAGATTGAGAGCGGTTCCTGTCCTGATTCACATAAAACCAGTCAACACAATCCAGTCCCACCTCTCAGGACCCACTTTAAAATTATCCTAAAAAAATGGGTTCTTTGCTAGTTTTTTGACCACAATGCAGGCATTTCTCATCTACCACATGGCCACTACCTGCTCCAGACTTTTCACCTTCTTTCTACAAAATTCCACATGCAGTCTGCACACATCATATTTACAAGGACTATTATCTACAATGTGGCCTTCCGGGATGTGCCACCGTGCAGTCTTGTACTTAATCACCAAACGGAAGCAGCGATTTCCGGTGTATGAGTCACATTTACCCTGAAGACTGAGGTAACAGATTCCTCCGAATCGTCTGTAAATACTTAACAGATTACCTGCTGCTATAATAATGGAAAACGCAATTTAATCTTCACCGTCACGGGAACCTAAAGTCGGAAATACTATCACGTTTGGCTGACGCCAGAACAACATTAAACTGCTGAATCAGAAGTCATTTGCGTGGGCACAAACATATGTCAAGCACAAAGGCAAGCGCAACCACAAACACGACGAGCCTTTGGGCGTCCGTCCCTTCAAGCAAGAAGCAAAAGGATGAAATTATGACATTACATTAACGTGACACGAAAACGTAAATTTTCATACCTTTCCACAAAAGTAAACCTCGTTAAAACGTTCTACCAATGTAGAATCACTTAAGTCATAGTAATGAAGTGTGCGAATGCCTACACAGACACGATATTGTGGTTAGCACTTGCTGTTCCATGACAGACACGATACTGTAGTTGGCACTCCTGTTACGTAATAGACACGATACTGTAGTTGGCTCTCCTGTTACATAATGGACACGATATAGTAGTAGGCACTTCTGCTTCGTAACAGACAGGATACTGTAGCTAGCAGTTCTGTTCCGTTATACACACGATGCTTTAGTTGGCACTCCTGCTCCGTAATAGACAGGACATTGTGGTTAGCACTCTTGTTCCGTAATAGAGAGGACGTTTTGGTTGGCACTTTTGCTCCGCAATAAACAGGACATTATATTTAGAACGTCTGTTCCGTAATAGACAGGTCGCTGTGGTTAGCTCCCATTCCATAACAGACATTCATTTCGAGACCCATTTTGGTAAAGGGTGTCTTTTTCGATCACTTTAGAGTAACCTCCATCGGCTACGCTCTGAAGTGTCATATCACAATAACATGAATGAAATGTATGAAATTCTCTCAGCGGTGTAATAAGGTTACTATTTTCAGGGGTGTAAGGCCGTGCAGTCTGGCATACGGGTACGTGGGGCTCGAAGGCTGCGTAGATGATTACGAATGTACCTGCCTACCTACCTACCAAACTACACAGTGTCAACATGCCGGTGTCCGTAAACTCATTACGCTACAATGCAATCGATTTGAAGTGAAATATGCAACAAGGTGTTGTTCCCTAACTATGAAATACAGAATTACGGAATGCTGCTTGGAGCACCGAAGTTCAGTGGCCACTAAGTAGCTACAGTAGTCACCTCTGCACTTCTTCAGCGGGTTAAGGTTCAACACTACAAACACCGCCACGTTAATAGCCTGACAGTGAGCAGTTTAAATGAAAACTGACATTCGAACAGAAGTGACTCCAATATACCTCACTCACTTTAATTCAAGTATAACTTGAATTAAAATGATATATCTGGACATCGTCACAAGCGTGTTCAAAACCTTCCTCTGTTACATTTATAATTTAGCCAAATATAATGAACTCCTGGTGATCTGATGGAAATAATTAACGTTGATAATACCAAAACAAATCTTTGAAAATGTTTTTAATCCGCGTTCATCCACATCCCATTCTCGAAACCCTTTTCTTAAACTAAAAAAATATACTAAATTGTTTGCTAAGCTACTTCTTGGTCTTCAATGTGGTCACTTTCAAACTCTACTGCCTCTGAAAATCTGTAAGTGTTCTTTGTACCCCTACCCGACGACCCCAGCAATATTAGACATCTTGTTTACCTCTCACGAAGTTCCTCGTCAGGAAGTCTTCCTTATTTCTCAAGTTCTTAATTTCTCTTCGGGGCAAATATTTTCCTTAGCACTTTATTTCAAGCATAAGATAATTATGAATTTCGCCCCAAAGAGGCGATCAAGTTTTGTGGTTGGAAGTCTTAATAAGCTGCAGTGTGCCCAGGGTGTAAAACTGACCGCTCGCATAACCTAAGCTCTTTCTCACAATTACAACACAGAATCGCCCGATATACAAGTTGGTCAACGTGCAACACGCACAAAATAATCAATAAACTTATTAATAACGATTGTAAGTTACGGGAGCAAAGCATAACTGTAAATATTACAGAATGCACCGTGGCGTGAGTCTGGAGCCGCTCGCTTGTGGGTTCGAATTCCACTGGCGGACATTACAGCCTGTCTCTTGTGAGTGAGTAAGTGTGAGGTAAAAGTCTCTGCGTCGGGCTGATCACTCGTCCAGAGAAGTCCTACCGAGTGTGATGTGTCTAAGTGTGATCGTGAAACCTCGACAACGAGGCTGTGGCAAAACAGGGGTTGTTGCACCATGGAAAAAATTAAGGAATATTCCGCATGTTTACCAAATGCTACTAAAAATTATATCTGCCCTTTGATGGCAGGATCTGATAAACATATGCGACCAAGGTTCAAAAGCTGCCGTTCTGGATGTGATGCTATTCATACCAGACTGCCGATGAACGTATTAAAAGAATATTACTTTAAATTGCATTAAGTATACAAGACTTTCAGGTTTGCAGAATGTGCGAATGCTGGAAAAGTATACACTGTGAGCTTTTATGAGATGTAATATGAACATTCAACATCCATATTAGAAAAAAAGCTTCGAATAAGTGGAGTTTCCTTACCTGTTGTGTTAGAAGAGCAAAGCCATGAGTTCTCCCGACTACAGCTTAACTGCATAATTTGTGCAAGAATAAAAACTGTATGTGACCGTGACCTTTGTATTTGGAGGAATGCGTTTCTTATGCAGAATGTAAGTTCATCTACCGAGCAAATCTAACATGTTTATTACCGATTTCGGGATTCCGCCGCGAAATAAATGAGAATTCGGTCTTATGAGTTAGGACGCAGCGAGTGGTGGTCATTGCTTCCCGACGTTTCGGGACAACCGGGACCGATAAGTGGTCCCGAAACGTCGGTAAGAAGTTACCACCACTCGACGCGTAATAACCAGAAGAGCGCAGTTTTCTTGTTTATTATTTTCATATTGTAGACTAATATTTAAATATATTTTATAGTTGCGTACCCTAATACCACTACCACCACCACCACCACCACCACCATCACCATCAGCAATAATACAACAAAACAACAATATACTAATAACAACATAATATTGTGTACTGCATTTATATAATGATAATAAAAGCATTATTGTTAATGGATATGTACCTGAAATACAGAAACTTTTCAACAGAACTACAGCCACAGTGCAACAGGAAATGCACTGCACTTTGCATCATAATAGCTGTACCTACTGAGCACGATCTCAAAACGTTTCCGGTGACTTTTTTTTCGAAACTTCGACAGTTTAGCTTACATTCAAGAATCGGCCCGTAGAAAAGTATTCAGTTTGATCAATTCACCGCAGTATACAGACGCATGATTAGCAACAATGTGACTAATAAATAAGGGAATGAGGTACGTGTGGGTTACAGAGCGGATACTTGCCTAGCGCGAAATTGTAACACTCATTGTAATGACTACTATGAATATTGTATGCTGGCCACATTAATAATTTTAATAATACCAATAATTGTTATAATAATTATTATTATTGATGGTTTTGCCGTTATTCTGTAGTCGTGGTCTCTTAAATACGTCTCTCTTCATATTATTTATTATCGCAACTTAGAGAATTAACTGTACAAATCAGCCTTGAAAGCCTCATAGCACCTTCTCTTGATTTCTGTAATGTTATACTGAAATGCCAGCGATGTTAGCTTCTGGTCCACAGTAGTAGTGTTAGGTGGGTCTGATAGCTACCTGTAGCCGTTCAGACTTACCTAAAACACACCACTCAACATCTGAGCGCGGCAGGTTTCGATATTTGAATTATCAGTAGCTATGCTTCATGCGACTTAGCCTATAGGAGGGCTGGCCAATATGCGACCCTCGAGGGAAGCATTTGCGTCCTCGGTTACTTGAATAGTTTCATTAAAGCAGTCTAACAAACACAATATAATAGTTTTCATTGATATTCTTGAAGTGGTAGATTGGGGTTGCCTATTTGGCATGACCGAGTTTTACATTTTTTATTCCGTGCATTACTCGTACAGTTCAGTTAATTATACTTGAAGCCAACAAATGCACATACTTGTATTGGTGTTATAATATCCAATGCACACTGTTGTATTAGTGTTACAATATCAAATGCACAAGTTGTATTGTAACACTAATACAACTGTGCGCATTTGTTGGTTTGAATTTTAATCAAATCAAATGTATGTAATATAAGGACTGTAAAATGTAACATATAATATAACAGGTCTGCAGAACAGAATATGACAACTTAATGGCACAGAAAATGTTCAGAAACGGTAGCTCATTACTTTTAAAACATCTCAAAGTAAGCCAATAATTTGTTTTACCGAGTTTAGTACACACTACTGCCTTGTCATTCAACCGTGAGTTTAGTCTAACTTATTGCTTGTAAATAACTACGTTCCAAACAATTCAATTCCCAACCCTCGATATGTGCATACACAAGTTCGGCCCTGAGGCGAGTCCTTAATGAATTATGTGGCCCTTCTGTATGTTGAAGTAGCCAGCCCTGGTCTATAATATCAACAGGACATGTGGTCCTGCTCCTTGGAGGCGATGACTTAATACACAACAAACGGCAATGCAGGATGTACTTAATGTAACTGCTACGAAGGAAGTGTGCTGGTATGTTCAAATTACAGCGTGTTTTTTTTTTGCACCAGTGGCGCCTCATATGATGTACTTGACAGTCAGCAGGTGAGCAGTCAATGACACCAAATTAATATAAAGATTTTGGAGTCGACCACTCCTTTTCCTCCGAGAAGTACGAACTCGATGCTTGTTGGGTGGCTTGCCATCGGTCTGGAAAACGTGCCATTTTTCCGCTCCCCTAAATATCACATCCTCGCAACTAGAATACACAGGAAATTCCGTGACAGTGTACTGCGGGCCACCATACACCCGCGCCTACTTTGTCCATTCGTCCGTTTTTCCTTGCGGTAATGGGACACGGGACAGGGAAACCAGAAACATCAGGCCTTGCTCATGTAACCTGTACTAGTTTATACTATTTTAAAATAGCATCGTGCAACTTTGACGAACGTCGGAATAAAGTTGGCAGTATTTCTGACAACTGTAAGTTGCAATGTAGTCCAGGAGATAACTTATCCCACTACTTTTCGTGGATTTCCTTGAGGATAATAACAGAAGCTCCATATTTCGGTTCTAGACAAGGAAGGCACCTACCATTTCCTTGTAAATTTTTTCCTCAGTTACTCCAGGAATACATTTCACAATTTACCAAGACCGTAAGCGCCTAACTCTTGACAGAGAACTCACTAGAGGATATCGCATATCAGCTGTTTTGCGACTGCTGGCGACAGGCAATACATTTCCAGACTGACGTTTCTTACAAAGACATTCGGTTCTTACAAAATTTCAGGGAAGCTGGAGATCAATGTCAATAATATCGACATACAATATATATTTTACAGAGAGGACAAGGGAAGACAGGCAAATTTTGCTCTCTGGCTACAAATCTTCCATCTGAACCCTAAAATGTGCAAGCCTTAATACACGGCTTTAAGAAGACGCGACGAAATCTCGAATGTCGCGGGATATTAAAAAAATGTAATTACGACTGAATACCTGATTTAAAAGATGCAGAAATTAATTTTAAAAACTGTAGAACTGTTTGACATTCGCAATAATATTTCTGATTTCAATGGAGGAAAATTTCCTACCCGTGACATAATTGTCAGACGTCACACAACAATGGACGACGGACAAAAGTACCGAACTGAGCACAATTTAGATCGTAGAGAAGCGCATAAGTGCATAAGAAAATTTAACTTCAAGAAAATAACCTTAGTGTTAAATAATTTTTTATTGTACAATAAAAATAAAATTATACAAAAAAGGAATAACGACGGCTTTAATTCCAAATTCTACAGCGTTTGTTGAAGGTGCAATTCTTTCCAATTCGTTTAACTTTTTAAAGCCCACTGTTCAACGTATGCGTCGCCGGGTTTGACACTAAAAGTACTGCATTTTACGTAAGATGTGCTTCAGCGCTCCGGCCTATTCTAACAATAAACAGTCACTGTTACCCTGTGCAATTCGTAACGAATACGAGTCTTCTGTGTGAGATACATCCTGCACCTTGACGCTAAATGTACAGTACTTATAGACTTCGCAATTATAAACGTATATACAATGAGCAGGTATCCTTGGATAGGGGGTGAACAGTTTCTACAGGATAAAAGAAGATAGGGCAGATATACAGGGTGATTCAGGAGAAAAGTCTAATAACTTGGGAGGCGATAGTATGGGTTATTGTAAGGAAAAAAAATATATGGGCATGTGAATAATTCTGAATGGTGACTGGGACGATGCTATTTCAATCACCAGAGCAAACTAAATTAGATTTTTGTTGGAAGGGTTGGATGAAGGGCGAAGTTTACAAAAGAAAGGTGAATACACGAGATGAACTGCTGGCTCGCATTTTGGATGCTGCTGCCCGCATAAAGAAACGTGAAGATCAACTCAGACAAACGACACTAGATCTTCGCACACGAGTTGCAAAGTGCACTGAAATTGAAGGTAGGATATTTGAATATTCATTGTCAGCTGTAAAAATCTGTGTAAAAAATGTCATTACAAAGTTAAATTAAAATTAAAATAAAATTTACAACAAGTAATTTATCTTGATTTACTGCCATTCACAATCCTTTTGTATTTGTAGGTTCAAACAGCTATTTCTCGGTAACCAGAATTAGACGCATGTTCATATGAAATGTTTTTCTCACAATGACCGACACTATCTCCTCCAAAAATATTGATATTAACTCTTGAATCACCCTGTATATGTGTGCTACTAGCAGAATTCGAATCGGTGATTCACACGTCCGGAGTTTGCAGTGCCGCATCCTGATAAGACTACCATAAAATCAACTTGCGTCAAACAGGATGCTTTACACTTACACAACCACGCAGCACATTAATTAACAGAAGACAAAAACCTAGACACACAGGGCCTAAAGTATTTTTGAGCACTTGCGGTCACTGTTTCATGTCGCAAGGGAGACATCTGATATCCGCCTGCAGAATTATTCGCCTCAGGTTGCAGAGATCCATCGCACATATCCTTGGTGAGAAGACGTTGTTTGTTAGTATTTGTGTTAGCCTCAGATAGCGACAGCAAGACGGCCACAAGAAGTGTATTTTGCTAGGAGACATACTGTCACTTCAGACTGCTTGCAGTTACACGTTCAGAGAACTTCGTTTCTTGTAACCGCCCGGTATATTCGGCTCCCATCTCCCGTGAGGCTAATTCCAGTTTATGAGTAATGGACACGTGATATTTTGTGGTTTATTTCACTGCGCAGTCACCATTTCAGACAACACAACTTCAGTTCTGGGATGACAGGCGAAGGATCTGGAAGGAAGCGTTGGTGACGTATGCAATGTACTGCATAGGTCATGGTTGTCCAATGTTTCTGACAAAGGGCCGCAATTGGTATTGTGGGCTCGTTAACGGACCGCGCGTTCAAAAATCAAATTAACTGGTATATGCAAGCGCCTAAGTAGTGTAATCTTAATGTTGTGTGTGTGTATATATATATATATATATACACACATGTAATCTTAATGTTTTGTATATATATATACAAAACATTTACAAAAGTGGCCGCGTACAACAAAACAATATGGCAGTTCTCATATGACCCATGGCCCACTTTTTTGTACACCCCTGATTTAGGCATTTGCCGGAAAGGACTGAGTTCAGTACAAACAGAGATGCGAACCGGGGCGTGACTGTGGCACACAGTGTGGCACTCACTGCGTGCCACACTGTGTGCCACAGTCACGCCCATCTTGCCACAGGTGAAACATCCTTTCGTCACTACCTTCCACTAAGTACGATACGCCAACATACCAAAACACAACAACATTAGCACAGCACGTAATATACGAGTTTTTTTTTGTTGTTATTTAAAATGTTACAGAAACTATACTGTGGGCCTCAATTTCCAGACAGGAATCACAAGAGGGAAAATTAAACAGACCAAACAGCACCGAGTGTAATACAATAGTCATGGTAGAATTAAACTACGAACTGTCCCTGCAACACAAGAGAACATAAACTTTAATGGTGATTTATTTAGATTTTGTATTTTATATCTCAAATATTTTTGTGTTCTATATTTGAATACTGTAAGAAACGGTGACTGTATCAAGGGGCTCCTCATATTTTATTTCGCTGTATCTCCCTATAGATGATTTTTGTGTTGACAGGCCTGTTGATGGCTTGAGAAAGGGCCGAAATATGTTACATACATGGGAGGTGCAATTACAATAAACCTATGTTGTGTTGGACGGTTTAAATGTAGTTTATTTGGTAAGTAACACAACAGGATGGCTTGCATAAAGACATACATACATATATTCATAAATACACATATGCATACACACATACATATGTACGTGCAATGCGTACTTATATACACATACATACATATTTACATACACTTACGTACGTACATACATACAGACAGACAGATATTAGTACGTACAAACATAATAATATTCACGTACATACATACATACACACTTACGTACCTATGTGCATCCGTACATACGTGAATACATACACGCATACATAACACATATACACACACATACGTACATAATGCATGCATGCATACCTACATATACATATGTATATGTACATATTCATACACATACACTCCATAAGTGCATAATTGTGTCACAGACAACAGAATGTGGAAAAATCGTGAACGCACAAAATATACAGAACATTTACAATGCGAAATACTGTAACATTTTATAGAACAGTATTCGGGATAATCTTTACACAAAAGTAAAAGAACTGGCGAGGCACCGATAATCTTAATTTATATTCGCATCATACACCTTGCGAAGGTACGCATCTTCACTGAACTTTCTCTTCACGTACAAACAAAATCTATGCGGCACTACAGGTGCCCCTTTATCGCTTCCGCTAATAACGCAGCTGTCACCGGACGTTACGGAGTATACAGACTTTCTAAGCTATTAAATTGTCGCGTTCGGGGCCACGATATAAGAGACAACTTCTTCTCTGACACTGACTACAGAGTGAAAAAAAATACATGGTTTGCCTGTACCAATAAGCTGCTAGTTTTCTATTGGTCGCCTCTTGCGGCAGTTAGGATAAGCAAGACTGAATTGGCGTCAGCTCTACCAGCCAATCACCGAGAAGATATTAAGTAGTAAAGACAACGTAGTCTACGAGTATATTCATACACTTCGTATGGTACAGTGGAGGCAAGTATCATTCAGATACTTACAGTTCCTTTCCTGCAACCAGCAGATCATTGTGGATTTTCCGCGTTTGGCACCCAACAATATACACATATACACACCCCCTGCACAAATATATTAATGTCTTGAAATATCTACCAATCGTCGAGTCTGAGACTTTTGCGTTCCAGTATCGTGTTCAAGAGATTCAGAAGGCCCAGTTTATATTTTCGGTCCAAAGTCCGGCTCTTCTGAGGGGTTCTCATGTTTTCCTAATTTCCTCCAAGAAGGCCATCATCATTAGTAAACATGCTTCAAGATCCACAAATGACAATATCCTTCACGTAACCTCCGAAGATGAGAAAGCATGTTTTACTACATTCAAATAGTTCAATGTAGCTTATTTCTCCGTCCTTTCCAATTCATAGTATATAAAATCCTTCTCAGTTATTTGTAAGCTATATGATCGGTATTGAATATGTTCACGTTAAATCATCTACAACTCTACCCCCGACAATTAAAGAGCCAGGCGTGTGATACTTCACAAAGTTTGCGTTGGAGCTTACGTAAAATTCTGCCGATGATTTTTCTCATTCTGGTCAGTCGAATGCCGGGTGGAGACCTAGAAACAGCGCGGCGAACAGTCATGTTTCTGCGCACGTTCTCTTCTCGCTCGACGGTTTATAACCGCTGCAGTTGAAGCGGCGTCATTAAATGAATGGAACATCAGCCTTCACTTATCCCCACGCTTAATAATAAAACTTACTTGACTGCAACTTACGAATCAATAGACGAAGCCCGACACCGCCTTTCGACAGCGATTCCTGTACCCGACACTTCTTAGTCATTCCCGTTTCTAGGGCGCCTGGTCACGAACAGCAACTGACGTTTCTCTCAACCGAAACACAATCGATAGTACAGAACTGTACGTCGACAAATTGTTCGTAGCAACAAAGAAAAGTGGTTGGAGTATATGTAGTTAAGAGTTAGTGGCGGGTGAAGAATTAGATTGAGAATTTTATATATATACACATACACATATAAACATATATATATATATATATATATATACACATATAAACATATATATATATATATATTCACCCCCCATCTAGCGCCGAGATTAAAGAAAGAGTACAGCTATACCTCTGCTCCCCTTCTGCACCTTCGTGGCCTGTTCTAGGGTGAACTTTTCCTTTACTTTACATTTTACTATTAATTTACAGCGGTTAACTTGGTTTTAAAAAAGTATGGGTCTCACTGATCAAGCATTTCTAATTCATTTTTCTGCTAAAAAAATCTCTAACTATAGGCATGTATGAAGTATTACTGCTTTCTGCATCAGAAGACGAAGGCGAAGAATGAGCAGTTTCAAACTGTCATGTGGTAACACCTAATACTAACGGTACTCTGTAGACGGCGTTCAGTCGTCACATTCTCAATAAATTCTCTGTACAGCTGATGTCTACATGCTGTAAGGTCGATTTCCATTTCTGTAATTCTGTAACACGACCGCATGATAAATATATTAATTTAATTTGTCCATTTCATGCTTTTGCTCTGTGTGACCGCTTGGGTGGCCTCAGTTATTATTATTATTATTATTGTTTATCACTTTCGTACAGGGTATTTAATACTGCATAACTGAAACAAACCATACTTCTACGGTGTATACTACTACAGCTACTCTGTGGTTACAATTAATTTTAAACATGTTTTTTGTTCCCAAGTTAAACGCTTTGTACTGCACATCAGTACGTTCGAAGCACTGCGCAGTGCCCCGTACGGTTGTTTTCTGTAGTTCCTTGATGCCATTCTGTACAGGTTATGATGTTCAGACATTTTCTGAATGACTCTGACGTGCTTCCAGTTGGCCCGATAATTACCTTATCATTTTTGTTTTAACTTCTTCTTCTTCTTCTTCTTCTTCTTCTTCTTATTATTATTATTATTAAAATAGTATTTTGTTTGTTCTGAGTTTGCTTCATGTGTGTCCCGTTTATTCGTGTTGGTATGTTGTGTTGGTTCTGTTATTGTTCATTTTGCTGTTGAATCAGCATAGTTATAATGAATTATTATTATTATTATTATTATTATGTTTTGTTGTTGTTGTCTCCTGTCACAGTCCTTTTCTCCCCGGTACTTCTCCTCAACCAACGGTGATCCTCACCGCTCAAGCTTCAAGTTTCCGACCACAATACTCCTACTTCCCGTATTATGTGTGACGTTCCTAGTACAGCTGTCTTTTGTAGTGAATTTACTGCATGTTTTTCTAGTATGGCTTCCAGATTTTTCTAGAAAGTTTTTGTTACTTTATTATTATTATTATTATTTTATCATCCTCCTTTTTTTATCACATTTCTTTCGTCGTCTCCCACACTCAAATGGCGGCAACCTATCCGAAGCGTCGGGCAACACATACGAAATCAAAATCAAAAACATATTTACTATTAAAACAGATCTTTCAAATGACTGTGTCAAAAACATCGCGGTATGCCATAACTCTTGCAATCGTTTATTTACCAAAACTTGTGGCGCTGAACGTACCAGAAGTGAGGGAAATTTTAAGTGGGACATACAGTTTCTTTGGCTATAACTTGTGACGATGGATAGAACGGGAGAAAGAGAGTTGTGACGACAGTGTGAAAGATGGACAAGCACAGATTTTTTTAGATGCTGCAAAAAAATTCCAGCGTTGAGGGTAAACTGTTTAGGAACAAAGCGGGCCATGGCCACGAAGGGGTTAAAACACCCAAATAACACTAGGTAAATGTGAGCGCCCCGGATGTGGTAAATGATAAAGTAAATATGGACACATGGTCTTGTGAAAACAAACACCGTCGCCCGAATTATTTCCGGAGAGAAATTTATACAATGGGGTAAAAACTTACATGTATAAATTTTGAGTTTATGTTTGACTTTCGCTGCACAACATTTTAAACATTAAATTGAAGAAGGAAAGGCACGTAAGAAGTACGCAAGAAAAATTACTGGGCGTCGGAGTGCTGCAGCTACGTAGACCCCTCATTCTGATTTTCGTAATTCAAAACTTGAAATCAGGGGAGGGAATGATGGACACAAATAAGTACTTGCGTGGACTTATTCATTCCCTTCACACAAATACTATGACAGTATCATAATAGGCCATGCATACATACATACATACATGTATAAATATATGCATAAATTCCGTGCATTCATCTTTGTGTCACCTAGACAGCAGGATATAGAACAAGTCATTAATACACATATACAAAAATTTACACTGTAAAATACTAAAAACATTTTACAAAGTATTATTAAAAATCATCTTTACACATAAAAAATTTTACTACAGAGTAAAATCAGGGAGTATGTAGGTATTTTCTTAAGGCTGCTTTAAATTCTGTCTTGTTATTCTTGAGGACTGTCACACATGGCAGTCTTATTCCATATTCCTCCCAATGCTTCGTACATAAACGCCCCGCAGTTCGATGCCACATAGTTCATGGGGTCTACAAAGCATCGTCAAATAAACCAAGAAAGAAGACAGATGATCTGAAGGTGATACATTCACCATAAACATGAAGAATAGGTAAGCATCAGGTGCAGAAGAAATGTGCAGTCAATGACAAAGCATCGTGCATTCGGAATGCCTGTATGTCATCTGTGCCTTAAGACAAGAGTCATTGCTAGTCACAGCCTGTAATTAATCATCTTCGCCTCTGCATTACACTTACACCTTGTTGAAACCTCTCTCCCCTCCTCACTCCATCCACTATTCCGTCTAGAGCGAAACTGACAGGGTGCAAAACAAGTCTGGGGCTTGCATGCTGCAAGGAGGTCGCGGTAGGTCGAGTGCGATAGATTGGGGGTTGTTCCACACAAGACACTCACTGCGCTGCATATATTGTAGCTATGGTATTGTTCTGCTACTGGTGTATTAATATCTGACGCTCATATAACGCTCTACAATTATTCTAGAATAAAGAACAGAAAGATCAGCGCAACAAGACCATTACAGTAATTCGAACTGCTTGTATAACTGTCATGTAGCTTGCCATTTAATACGTAGCAAATAAATAAGCCGCTACAAACCGCATTCAACAGCAACAAAAAAAAAACACTTAATGGTGTAGGACTTTATGGGGTCCATACTGCCATCATTAGATATTTCACGAAGCTTTTACATTTTTCTGAAAATGGACAAAAAAATTGCTGCCCGTAGCAAAAGGCGGCATAATTTCAGTAATATTTACGGACAGTAAAACGTTTACCCACATCCGTGTGCGATATTTTGGGCCTGGGGTCGACTCAGCCTCTAACGGCAATGAGTACCAAGAGCATATCCTGGGGGTAAAGGCGGCCGATGCGTAGGGCTGACAACCTTACCACCATCCTGTGCCGTTGTCATGAAATCTGGGAACCTTAACTTCCTGGAACCCTCTGGGCCACTCCAGGCCTGTAACGGGATGCTTTACCTTTAGTTGGTCCTCTGCTTCATTCCTATGAACAGTTATTGACTGAAGTTTCAGCAGGTACCTGACTGGAGAAGTTTTTCTTCTTCCCCTGCTGACAAGTTTTTAATATGCGGAAGCAAGCAATTGCACACGCTAAATACACGGTTTGAAGTAATACCTCCCGAAAATGTTTGTGTAAGATTTAATTTCCTGTCACACTGTTGCTTGCTACTGACGCCAATAGCATCTCAGCACAATCAGCCGTGGCAATAACAAAGTAGCTGCCAAACCGGCTGGTGCTAATTTTTGATAGGAATGAAGCGGCAACACGTACTGTACTACTCCTCAATTTGTTATAAATCTCTACAGCATTCTTTAATGTTCTCAGATTTTATAATTCGTAAATAATTTCAGTAAATTTTAAAATAAATGTTTTCGGGCTTTCGCCGCGAAGTGGATGAGATCTGCGCTCCTCTGGGAAATTACGTAACGTATGGTGGCAATTCTTTGCCGGCGTTTCGGGACAACCTATGGGACGGAAAGGTTGTCCCAAAACGTCAGTAAATAATTACCAATATTCGCTGCTATAATTTCCCAGAAGAGCGAAGACCTCAATCTTAAAACACGTATTTTGAAATGCAACGGATTTACGCTGTCGAAATCGACTGAAAGGCGACGCCATTATTAATCACTTTCAAATACATATTTCTGAATTTAATGTTTGTGTGACCGTGCATCATTGATACAATAATATAAACAGCCAACTAGATGCAACAAAAATAATTTTGTTAATAATTTCAATCAACTCAACATGTTTCGGGCGATAATTTCGCCCATCCTCAGGAGCACTAGACTGTGTTTACAGCTTGTGGTGCATTACACCAAAAGCTGTAAGCACAGTCTAGTGATCCTGAGGATGGGCGAAATTATCGCCCGAAATATGTTGAGCTGACTGAAATTATTAAAAAAATTATTATTGTTGCATCTAGTTGGCTGCTTATATTATTAATATATTTCTTAACTTCAGCAGGTCATAAAACGGCTTACATTGTGAAAGCGGCGTAAAAGAAACTGCTAAATGAGGAAGAAAGGGGAAAGAGATGTTTCAATTAAAGACGCTGTTAGTTGCCAAATTTATATGTTGCTGATGATGCATGAATACAATATGGGAAGGAGTCCTGATGGAATGATACTGAAACAGGATATCGAAGTAGTCGGAGAAAGCCCTGCCTCATTGCCACCTACCCAATACCAATCCCACATGGACTGATTTAGGACCGAACCTGGTTTTCCACAGCAGGCTGTCGACGACTAACCGCCCGAGTCACACGGACATACCAGTCATTACGTAGTGTAGAACTGTACAACGTATTTCAGAGATAAATAACTCCACGGAGCAGAATCCGTCTTGAGAAGCTAACAGGTCCCCAGCCAGTCAAGAAATTCCCCGCATTTCATGGAACCTGAACATTCATTACCGCAATCACAAACGCCCACCACCTGTTCCTATCCTGAGAGAGATCACTCCAGTCCTTGCCTCCACATCTCATTTTTTGGGGATCCATTTTAATATTATCGTCCTCTCTATGCATAGGTTTGCAAAATGGTCTCTTTGCACAAGGCCTGTCCACCAAAACCCTGTATGCACCTCTCCTGTCTCCCATACGTGCCACATGCCCCGCCCATCACATTTTCCTTGATTTGATCACCCGAATAACATTTGGTGAGAAGTACAGGTCACACAGCTCCTCGTTATGTAGTTTTTCTAAACTGCCCTGCACCCTCTTCCTTCTTTGGTCCAAATATCCTTTCAGCACCCTGTTCTCAAACACCCCCAGCTTATGTTCCTCCCTCAATATGAGAGACCAAGTTTCGCACCCATACAAAACAACAGGCAAAATTATAGTTCTGTGTATCTTAATTTTCGTATTTCTGGATAGCAAATTGGAAGAAAAAAGATTTTGCACCTAATGACAGCAAGTATTCCCTGACATCAATAAATTCTGAACGTGGGACATTTCATACGAATCACTGGCACAGAATACATCGTTCGGGAGACACAGGCAATTCAAGCTGTCCACCCTCTACGTAGGCCTATCAAGTAACGTGCAATCCGAAGAGAGATCCAGCCCGAGAGATGTAGGAGTACCCGGGTAGGCTAATAATCTGGTGCCCCTCCAAACACGCGTTCTTTAAAATTTTCGGCCTAGGACAGGGAAGGCGAATATTTTTGAGGGCGCGTGACCAAATCGCGGATAATTTCCCGAGAAGTTTCTTCGCGTATGGAAAACTTGAGTGTACCAGCACCATATTTCCGATTATTCCAGTGACGCGCTAGCGCCCGTTACTGACTGGCGCCCAGGGCAGCTGCCTGACTGGTTCGCCCCTTAGACAGTCCCTACCCGAAGAGAAATTACTGTGTTAACTACAGTAGTCGAATAAAAACTTCAGTTTTACAGACAAGCGTACCAAACTCCAAAACTTAACGCATGGCACCACAAACAACATTTCATACGAGCTTTCCTACTCCGGAGTCACTGTGTATTCGATTAAACATCCACGTTTAATAAAAGTAACACTTGTTACTTAATACCAATTTCACGACTGAATACTGACTTACTGACACTTTTACATTTAAGGTCATTCAGTTACTTTGTTCTCGCCCAGGAAGAGTCTGTGACGAAACTATACCGTAGTCAGATAAACACCGCATTAGGGAAGCAGGGAGGGTGAGATGGAAGAGATACAGGAAAGAACCTCGGCAAGAAATGAACGTTTGGAGACGTCCCTGCAAGCTTGTGACATCTGATGCTTCTTGGACAAATATATTATATTCCCTGCGCAAGCAAAATGAGTGATCCCGAAGTCCACAAAATCCTTATTTTTCAACATTCCTTTCCACCAGTCATAAAAAGGATGAAAATGGAGTACTTGTGACGTAACATACCACGGCGTTCTTTACTTCGAATAACATCCTGTTTCACAGTACACGCGTATATGTAATTCCATTTATGATGATGATGACAATAATAATAACAACAGTATGACCTTCTTTCGCCGGCTTCAAGAAAACATCAGAAATTCCCAACAGTATTATCTTCACATCTCTTATACCGAATTTCACCCAAATCGAGCAATAAACTTGGAAACTATGGAAAATCATTTACACGTCTAGTAAAGCACAGCTCTAACTGTGCTGATATTCACGAAACTAGCAAGCACTGAGTAAGTCTGTGGTTACCTCTTGTACCGAGTTGTAATCAAACCGGAAGACAACTATAGAAAATAGAGTAAAATTGCACTTACACACGTAAATAAAGTACGGTTTTCACCTAACCGATTTTCACGAAACTCTCGAATAATCAATGGAATTAAGTGGGAAGTACTTTATGCCAGATTTCACCCAAACTGGTACAGAAATATGGAAAGTAGGGCATAAAGTCATTTTCAACCTTAATGAAAGTATAACTGTAACCACAGGCGTAACGTGGGAGGAAATGGTTAAAAATGCACCCCCTCCCGCGAACCAATTTTTTTAAACTTAAGAACAGATTTTTTTTTGGCTATTGACTTGAAGAGGGACAACTAAAAAATGGAGTGAAAGTGGGGGAAAGGGACGTACGTTTATTAAGGACTGGCTCTGACCAATCTTCCACGTATTTCTAAGCTCACTCCTCTGCAAATTAAAGTTCCTAATACCCATGGTCGATTTTGCCCCACCTCCACCCCAAATGTTAATAACAAAGTTTCGCCTACAACTGTAAATCTTCAGATTTTCACGGAACTCGTGTTTAGTCGACAGCGTTTTGTAAGTACCTTCCATTCCGAATTTCATAAAAATCCGACAAACAGTTTATGGCTGATATAATGTCACAGACGGACGGACGGACAGACGAACAGACGTGGTCACCACCTTAGACACTTCCGTTTTTGTTTTTAAAGAATGTCTAAAAGGGGCAGTGAAAACAGCCTACACAAAATTTCGTAGGAAAATTTTCAGTTGATTATTAGAAAGAAAGGTTTGTTAGGGAGAGCCGTTATGTCGTATAATGCAGAAAGAGTAATGTAAAGACAAAGCTGCCCCTGTGTCCTTCATGATGGAATCTGGTGAAAGGAAAGCACACTTCTATCATTCTTAATCTCTGATCCAGAAAGGGTCAGTTGTCAGTTTCAGGCTCCGGCCGCTTTACCATATGGTAAAGAACCCTTGTACGTCAAACAGGAGGCTGGATGGGTCCCAGAGCCGGTCTAAACGCTTTGGAGAAAAGATAAATCAACTGACCATGCCAAGTTTCGAACAAAAGCGTTGACCACTGAGTATGAATAAGTCATAAGTTTTAATCTGAATTAGACCTACGACTGTCCGTTGGAATTTAGGTACAATAACGAAAATAAAATATTCAAGACTGAGTTTAATTTGGAACTTCAGAAATTTAAAAATGTTTAAATCAATATAACGTTTTTATGTCGATATCGACGTGCCCGCTATCGATAAGAAATATCATACTGATTGGCATCCGTATCACTGAGCGTTGTGGATGGGTTAAGTGAAGTCACAGTACAGGTGTCTGGAACAAGAAACAAGGAACGGGGAATACAGGAACACCTAACGGCAGTTAAGCAAGGGGAAAGCGAAGGAAGGACCTTGGTATGAACAGCCGGTGAACACAGCAGGACTCCGTATTTGGTGAGCACATGGAGCCTGCGGACTGTAGTTTGAGAACCTCGAGAGCTGGGCGTGAAATGTGCTAAGCATGTGCAGGCTTACCACGCCCTGATAGGCCGGTTGGCGTCCTTGTAAACAGGATGTTGATGTTTGTCAACTTGTGTTTACTGTGTCTTCTCATCTGTTGTCTTGTCTTGTGTCATCCCCACATTTCTTGGTGGGGTTCGTCATGGGAAGTTACATTTCGTGTAAAATACAGTACGTTCCAAAAACGTATTTCACATTCATAATAGGCCTACAACAGTACTCGAATTGTGACTTCGAAACAATTAAGACTACTCTCACTGGATATACCGATTAAGGGTTTGTTACGTAAGACTCAGCGTCATGGTTTGGTGAGAATCACGTCACGTGTTAACACATCGGCCCGGACATGGAGTATTCTAACGTTTTTCGCGGTCATCCTCAGTCTCTCCCAACAAAATGTTGGGACTATACGCCGTATTAAGAACGAAACTCTTCCTTGCACATCATTTCTAATTCGCAGCCACAATAACTTTCCCAGTAAGTGGCCATAACTAGATTGGTGAACAAATGGCTTTTGTTTACAATAAGCAGCTGAGTGTTTCGGCTTTTGTAGCAAAACCATCATCAGGTTAAGACGAAACATGTAGCTGAATCGTAACAATATTGTTGGCTTAATATTATAAGACATAACAGAATGCCACATGTAAAGACTCCCTTCCAATTCAGCATTCAAAAATCATCTCACATTTTGACACTATGTTTTCTGAGCTACCGAGACAGTTTTTAAAAACGTAATGAACACAATAATGCAAATCTATGTTCCAATCAGCGAACACAACATTATATTCGGTAAGAATAAGGCTACATATTTCTTTTAAAAATTGCAATCATAAAAACATCCCCTTTTGTATTCTTGTGATTAGGTCTGATAATGGCCAATCATTTTATTCGAAACGAGTATCCTTATTCTTACTGAATATAATATTGTGCTGGCTGATTGTAACATTCATTTGTATTTAGTAATGCAACGGGAATGTGGAACATCGAAATGAACACAATAATATTTCGTCAGTCTAATGTTATTACGGGGGACCGCGGTAGCACAGTGGTTAAGGTACTGTGCTACAAATCGGAAGGTCGCTGGTTTGATCCCAGCTGGCGTCACTGGATTTTTCAATGACATAAAATCCCTCCGATCGCACTATGGCCCTGGGGTCGACTCAGCCTCTATTTCCTGGGGGTAAAGGCGGCCGGTGCGTAAGGCTGACAACCTACCACCATCCTGTACCATTGTTACGAAATCTGGGAACCTAACTTCCTGGAACCCTCTGGGCCTGTCCAGGCCTGTAACAAGACTGCTTTACCTTTGCTGTTATTACGTTAGTGACACATAAAAAAAAAACAAATGTAACTGGAAAAGATTTCTCGGTATGATCTCACGCACTGTTTAAACAGTGTCCAAATGGGGAACACAACTAACAAAGAAATAATAGGAAACTGATTGCATTGTACGAGAACTTTCTTGAGTAGCAGATAGTAGACAGCCAGAGAGCTGGGCCTGCGGCTGGTTCAGATTATACAAATCAAAATTTATATAATGTATTTCATGGACTCTCGGTTTTTTTTCTTCCTCCAAAGGAAACGTTATTCGTACTTGCGTTTATCCTACACTCGACATGCGTCCAGAAAATTAACGAAAACCATACAGATCTTTGTGTTTTGCGAATTTATTGACGAGTTACGATTGGACTGGACGTGCAAATAATGTGGTGGCTTAAGAAATTACCTAAAGAAAGAGTTTAGGAAAGTGGGTTCCGCCGAGCTCCGGAAACACAGATTGTATTCATTGGACAACTTTCTTAGCTGCTCCGTCGATGAAACATTTCCGCCATATACAGTGCGCACCGTACGGAGACGCCAAAATTCGATCACATATTCTGAGAGCATCGGCACATAATTATTTCTAAAAGTATTTACATTTGCTAATTAAAGGAATGATTACGTTGTCAACGACACCACAGGCAGAGCGGATTGTAAAGTAAATAGCTGGTTGTCATTCAAGATTGAACAGAATTCGGTCATGTGACTGTCAGGTACATTTAACACATCTGACGGTAACATTCGGGTGGGCCGAAAGCTCCTCACACTGACCCAAGCATTACTAATTCGGCCCGTACAGCACCCTATCAGCCAATCAATGAATCTTCTGCTCTTGAGGCAAAACCCGAATATTCATTCACCACTGTTTTCACAGGATCCAGCACTGGAACCAATCCTTGGGCCAAACCAACTCAATTCATATCTTCCACTTGTTACCTACTCGAATCCTTTCAATATGACAGGTTTTATACAAATATTTGAAACAAAATTCTTTTATTTTTTTATTTCTGCTAGAAGTCTGACCCATATAGTATGTATACACTGTACCACTAAAATTAATTTCATTTACTCCGTACGAAAGCCTACGTGCACTGCATGCTAGAGGTGTCAGGAATTAAAGTCCACTACTGCAGAAGACTGGTCTACTTTTCGAAGTACTGAATACAATAAATGTCACACTCTGAAATTCCGAAGTATTACATCGCGCGCCCCCCCCCCCTCCCTTCCTCCCCACTCAGTAATCAGACATTCAAACGATGCTACCTTTTTCACTTGTCTGGTCTAACCTTGGGCCGGAACATTTTTCTCATTACACAGACATTCTCGCTACATGTCCCTCCACTTTGCCGTAATTATTGGAGTCACAAACCGAATTCAGAATTTCACGGCCTTCGCTTTTAACATTTACCGTTCTATCAGGTTCCAATGGCTTGCTGTTCATTGATACTGTATCCATAACCGATCGGCGAATGGCATTTTTCAAACAACATTCGAGCACAAAAATGCGATAAAGGGATATGTCATATAAAGCATGAAATTCATAATAGCGTTGTTAATAATTTAGTGGTGTCTGCTAAACTGTATGGGTCGGGACAGCTCAGTAAGTCGTGACAAAGAATGACGTCACAGGGTTCTGCCTGACGGGAGAAACAGACGTGGTTCCCTCGACCAGTAAGCACTGCAGTATAGATTTCCTATACATTGGTCAACTGACCATCTGGTATCACGAGAACCATCAATAACACCAAAGTGAAATTAGTGTGTAATTTTATAGTGTGTATATATTGTACATACCACAGAAATTACATACACACACACACACACACACGTACGTGCGTGTAAGCACACAAGCACATATATTACAGATGTGTTCACGGACCGCGTTAACACAACGTGTCGGGCCGCACGCGACCCGCCGGCCAGGGGTTGGACGTCCCTGGCGTATAGACTATAGTATCAATACTTTTTCTGCGTTATTTCACGATTCTGTCAGTGTCTCAGCCTACGTAACGGCCAATTATAAGGCTATTAATATGTAATGAACTATAATGGATTTAGACGGGGCGGACTTGGCCCAACCGATGTATCTGCATACAAACAGGTCGACACAGTTGGTCTCCGGCAGGGAACTCCAGATTACAGGTATGCAGCATCACCACAACCCTAACCCGTTCAGTCCACCGACATTTAATACACTTCCTTTCTATGGCTCGAGAACCGTAGCGGACCTAGGCCTCCACATTGCTGAGGTTCCGAGATCACACTCAGATATGCCACACTCGGTAGGACTCCTCTGGACAAGTGATCAAACTGCCCTAACACATAACAAACACAAGAAACAGACATCCATGCCCCTGGCGGGTTTCGGACCCGCAATCCCAACAAGCGAGCAGCAGCAGAAGACCTACGCCTTAGACCTCGCGACCTCTGGGTTCGGTCATGCAACACACAATTACAAAATAACAAATTACTAACTCAGATTAATATCAAATAATACGTTTTAAATATTTTTCGAGAACTGGATTAAACTCCAGACTGCTATACGACACAGGTCCACTTTTAAAAGACATCAAATCAGAATCCAGTGCCACATGAGGCCCCGAATCACTGGCAGTAACTGCACGTGTCGTTTCTATGCATGCGCCGGTGTTACGGCTACGACCTTACTTCACGCTCTGCTATGAGTTTAGGGATGCACAGACTGGGAGTTTAAGTTTAAGTCATCACTGTTATTAGGTCAAAGTCTGTACATTCTTGCAGTAAGTGACATAAATTCCCATGACGTCACGTACGTTTCAATATTTACCAGGTTCAAGTGCAAAGCTTTATGTTCTTAAATATTGCTACCTTAAAGTACGACAAGAAGCAAACTTACTTTGTCGGGGATTTAATGTGACTAATTTCACATAAGGTAAATTACCAGAATACCATAGTTTTCCTGTTCTCTTCACGTAGCAGTGTACAGGAATGAGCTCCATTCCCTTTCCATCTCTGGGAGGTATCCTATTTACCCTGCTTGGCTTGAGATATATAAACTCTGTATGTTTGCTGGGTGGGGTACGGCGAGAAAACGGGTGGCTATTAAGACAATGCCACCCTCTTAACCTGAGCGTCTTCAACCCTGCATGCATCATGTACGTAAGGCACGTAGGCGATGTAGCTGTCCTACGAGATGATTTATACTATTGTAACCCAGGAAAATGGGAATTGCATGACTAAAATCTCAAGGAGTATTATGGGCAATCCTTAAGACAGTCGTATGAAATGCTCTTTATATGCTGCCCTACAACACCTTCTCCTTCCAGTGGTCCATGTCTACCTTTATTCGAAGAGAGCGAGTGAATTATTTTCACGTGACCGCATTTCGCGTAGCAACGTTACCTCCCCCCCCCTCTCTCTCTCTCTCTCTCTATATATATATATATATATATATATATATATATATGTACTAAGTCTCGGCTTCTTCACATCTACCCCTACACCGCGAAGAACTTTTATTAGTGTAGTGGCGTTGTAGCTCGGCTGTTGATAGAATGCTCGTCACTGAGGAAGGAAGTGACAGGAGGCCGAATGAAGATGCAGAAAGACGACCTTCATAATCCTGTCACCAGCATATTACAGGGCGATCGATGAAGGACATTGAAATATTTAGGGCACGTAGCACGCATAGAAGACATGAGAGATACATGTAGTATGGGCGGTTGCGAAGCCAATATGCTGTTATTTTGAAATAAATATAGTGCATATTTAAATAACTGTTTGGAATTATTTAATCCTGGCCTTCGATTATTAGGATAAGTGTCTCTTCACACTCTCTTTGTGAAGTGAGAACTTTTTAAGTAAAAGTCTATTACAGTTTTACATGGATGAACGAGTTATGATACAGGCTATAAAACGTAAATTTGAGTGATCAATAATTTTCTGCATTTTAGAGGTTTCGTATTCTTTTGGGGTTTATGTCATTTATCCTTTTTTCCACTAATAGTTCGTAAATATTGGTTTAAAAATTGTTTGAGAATTAGATCTTGGGTGAGTAGGGTATTTTGCAGTTCAGAGACGATATTGATCCCATAAATAATTAATAAGCTTAATCACCTACATTAATACTATTTGAAAGGATCTCGGGATTAGTAAAATTGGCAAAATTTTAAATTGAAATCAATCTAAATAGTTCAGATACAGGCAGGGTAGTGCCCCGCTGCCCCCCCCCCCCTCCCGCTGCACACCAATTCCGAATGAATCACCGTTTGTATCTTCAAACAGAGACATACTTTGACAAGGAATATACAGGCTGAGACAACACTTATTATTAAGTATTATTCGTAAGTGAAATAGACGCTATGAATCCGAGTGGTAAAAACAGGTACCACTGGATTTAACATTTACAATACTGCATTTTGATTACATTGCTTTTATATTTAAAAGTTAGTTGTATTCTTACACCAAACCTGTGATTACTTCTCTGCAAAATATATCTTGTTGCTATTTATAATGGACGAACGCCGTGTTTTTTGTGAAGTTACAAATTGAATCGATATAAAATGTAGATTAGTTTTAATCATCAATAAGAACGAAAAGGGACTGGCGACAGAAGAGATAATTTACTGCTCTGAATCTGTAAATTATTTGCCTCCTTCGTAATAAATGTAGTACATTTCAATGAACTTTCTGCTTCTTCTTCCTCCTAATCCTCTTTCCTCTGTTTATTTGTCTCTTTTATTTGTCAATAGACCTCTTGTTACTCGTCCACAGGAACAGACACGAAAATCAACTACAAATACCCTTATGCATTTCTAAAAGAAAACATCATACAGGGAAACGCCTCCAATGTCCGCGTTCTGAAATACCGGACTGCATGCTAGAAGTCAGCAGGCTCCCGAAACGGACTGCGACCGCCAAATCTACATAGGTCTTCCGTTACTTTCTTCAGTCTTATACCAATTGTTGAGTTGTTATCCAAATTCCACTTTGTAATTCATATTTATCATGCGGCTCCCCCAAAATTACTTTTAAGATTTAGGCTCAAGCGTAGCGCCTTCATACAACGTTATAAAAATTTCGTCACACTGTACCCTTCCAAACAAAAATTACAAGTAAAAAATTCTGCCTAACTGCACATATTGTTTCCTCTGCTGACTACTCAGAGAGTCAACTATCCGTCATCCTACCTACTCAGACAGTCCACTTCCCGTCACCCTACCTACTCAGACAGTCCACTTCCCGTCACCCTACTTACACAGACGGTCCCCTTCCGTCACCATATCTACTCAGAGAGTCCACTTCCCGTCGCCTTACCTACTCAGACAGTCCAATACACGTCACCCTACCTACTCAGACGGTCCACTATCCGCCATCTTATCTACTCAGATATTTCACTTCCTGTCACTTTACCTACTCAGACAGTCCACTTCCCGTCACCCTACCTAATCAGACGGTCCCCTTCCGTCACCATACCTACTCAGAGGGACCACTTCCCGTCGCCTTATCTACTCAGACGGTCCAATACCCGTCACTTTACCTACTCAGATGGTCCACTTCCCGTTACCTTCTATACTCAGACTTTGCACTTCCTGTCAATTTACCTCTAAGAAAGTCCACTTTCCGTCACCTTACCTACTCAGAAAGTTTAATTCCTGTCACTTTACCTACTCAGCCAGTCCACTTAGCGTCACTCTACTACTCAAAAATCCACTTCCTCTCACCTTATCTACTCAAACATTTCACTTCCTATCACTTTAACTACTCAGTCCAATTCCCATCACCCTACCTACTCAGACATTCCACTTTCCATCATCTTACCTACCCAGACGTTCCACTTCCCGTCACCCTACGTACTCAGAAGTCCACTTCGTCACCATACCTACTCAGACGGTCCACTACCCGCAATCTTATCTACTCAAACATTTTACTTTACCTACTCAGACAGTCCACTTCTCATCACCCTACCTACTCAGACAGTCCACTTCCCGTCACCATACTTACCCAGAAGTCCACTTCGTCACCAGACCTACTCAGACGGTCCACTACCCGCCATCTTATCTACTAAGACAGTCCACTTCCCGTCACCTTACTTATTCAGACAGTCCACTTCGTCACCATTCCTACTCTTACGGTCCACTTCCTGTCACCTTATATAGTCATACATTTCACTTCCTGCCACTTTGCCTACTCAGACAGTCCACTTCCCGTCACCATACCTACTTCGGTTCCCAAGCGTTATCTTTATCTCGCCTCCAGCCTAACTTCACCAGAAGGCAGAAGAAGCAATGCTTGGAAATTTCGCAGTCGTACATATCTTGTGTTTCGTCCTTATAATATTTGTAGTGGTCTCACTAACTCTATTTCTTTTATTCCCTTGCCATTAGTTCAGTCTTCAGAAGCTAAGTAGCGTATTTATGACCATACCTCTTAGTCATGTGACTTGCACATCAAGAAACCGACTATGCCGTCAGTTTAAAGTGTCGCACATTGCAAAGTACCAACTGGAACCTGCTGTGTCTTATCATAAACCTAGCTTTAAAACCAGTGGCCAGGTACCGTCATGCATGATATTGCATAACATCAAATGTAAAGGAACTAGAGATGTTTTGAGGCTTTCGACTAACTTTGCGAGTATTATTTGAATGGCGGTATATAGCGACCGATGCCATTGGTTTCCTAGTAGTGACGGCGCTTTAGTCTGTGTCTACTAACAGAATGCTTAGGTCGCGTGACAAGCACTATTGAATGGGCAGGTCCATCTATAGCCACATAAACAATCGCTTTGGTCGGGATATTAGACAGCATTATACTGTGTTAACATGGCAAACGTAAAACTGAATAATTTCCCTGTACTGGTCTTATAATAATATTGCACCATTGCAAACAACCAACGTGATCATGAACCCACACGAAGATTCTACATATTTAAATATCACGATACGTTGCTGCAGAAACTGGACCATGTCATACAAATGAACCGGGACTTCCAGGTTCCTAATTCTTATTCATAGACATTGTCTACTATCGTAAATGTGAAAGAAATAAGGGAGCATGTTAAGATTCAGAAAGAGAAAAAGTCCTGTTTTAAGACATTATCACTTAAAATCTGTCGCTAGCGGAATCCGTGAAATATTTCATATATTGACTTACTAAAAACTTTACTACCTAATGAAAGTACCTACAAGTTTCATAAATAAATTTTTCTACTCTAAATCGAAAGTCTGGCGTTAATCAAAGAAACTTCGGAGAGAAGTCTGAAACAAAATTGAATGCCAGGAGAAATGTTTCGTTCCAGAAGTTTCATAACAATATTATTCCTATTAATATAAAAACAAACCCCTGCTTGCCTGCAGAATACAAAAACCTTGCTGAAAGTAGAGCAAAGCGTTTTGTAAACAACAAAATTGCACTGCCGTTTGACAGTTCTTATGTGCTTAATATTAACAAAATGTATTTTCTTTCTCTACTTGGCTATTCAGGCAAAACTTGCATTAAGAAAGTTCTGGAACTGAATATTCGATACTGGCTGCCATCACACGAAATCCCTGTACATCAGCCCTTATACTGAATCTCAAACTATTCTCCCACTTCGACTGTCTCCAGTCTTTCACACAGAAACAAACATACACGTCCTGCAGCTTAATAAATATTGTGGGGAGGAGTTTGTAAACATTAAGGCTTGTTTACATTCGCCACAGATATCCCTGCATCCGGAATGAACATGTCGCAGGCGACGACCAAACGAACTGCTGAAAACTATGTTTGGCGCACTGAATTTTAACCCTTCAGGGACAAAACATAAACTCCTTTTTTAAGACTCAGTCCATACTGCTGACTTGTGTCTTGAAAATCATATAACTTATAAACGCCTCGGCGTTAGATAGGGTGGGTGGTTAATACCACGCTCCGGCCGCTTTAATTCCGGAAAAAAACTCGGAACCCATTGTATAGGAGGCTGGGTCGGACCCAGGACCGGTGTGGGCGGGTTCGAAAAATCTCACCTCCGTCGGGATTCGATCCTCGGACCTTCCAGCTCGTAGTGAGTCACTATACCGACTGAGCTATCCCGGCCCACACAGTTGGATCATAGAAGGGGAAAGTATAAGGCGACTCGAGTAAACTCTGTCATTATCTTCATGAACTGTATTCATCATTAAGTGTTATTAAAATGATAAAATGAAAGAGAATAGTGTGTGGTATGCACAGAAGAGAAGAAGAATTTTGTGGGAGAACCCTGCACTTGGATGGCCCAGAACAGACGGAGGGGTACTACTAAAATGTAGCTTCAAGAAACAGGATATGTTGGTGTTGAAATGGTTTCTTCTGACTCAGGTTAGGGGCCAGTGGCAGGCGTGACAACCATGACAATGGGCCTTCAGGTTGTGCAAATGCGACCTATTCTTCGACTATTTCAGCTACTACTGCCTTCTCAAAAGAAACTCTTTTCACTGTAGTCATTTATTACCTTGTGTATTTGTTTAGCGAGTGAGTGAATGTCAGTTAGTGGATATAATTTACTCATTGAAAAACAATGTGCAAATACAATTGTAAATTTTCATTCGCGCATTTTGTATAGAAGACTGTTGTAAAGACAATAAACTGCGGAATGAATTGGGTTTAACCCAGCTGTCATATTCATTATTTACAAAGTGTGGGAAACGCGAAAGATAAGACTGCCATGCCTTTCCACACCATCTGTCAATGATAAAAAAAGCAACATCCGCGTAGATTTGTTCATCGTCACCTTTTGGTCACACTGTAAACAGTTTACACTAAGCAGATAACATCAGGTAGGAAAACAAACAACTTTATGAACACATTCCGCAAAACATTCACATATCAGCCAGAGGACTATGGACAGATTTTTTTGTTTCTTTTTGTTCCCACTATTGCTAATTAAATAATTACACAAGACATGCTACGTGAACAATACCAATGGCATGCAGAGTATCACCTCGTCTAAACTAGACTGCAGACATATTTAAGGTGTCATTATTTTCACTGTTTCATTATAATACAGACACGGCTGATTTTTCGTAGTGGGTTAATCTTGTTAATTCGTTGTACGTAATTCGATTGACAATTCATCCAATAACTTTTATTTAAGGTCAAATTAAAAATCATGAGGTTTGGGCAGCATATTATGGCATAAGTTCCTGTCATATTTCTTAAAAGACGGTTTCTTAGTACAAAACTTAATATGGGGAAAGAAACGACGTAGCACTTGATGTTCTTATGTGTTTGAGTCTACAAGCCCTTCTTTAGAAATGATGTGGGCTAAAACATGAAACGTCTTCTTCAAAGGAAGGCTAGCGTGACCACAGCATGAATGACTGCCGGTGCACGGTCACTATATTCGTAAGATCATATAAAGGCTCCAGATAATGCGGCAACTATGCTGAACTGCCCTGACAGTGAGAAGATCGAGACACCAAAACTGAAAACGTAACACAACCTCGAGAACCTGATTTAAAATATGGGCACAAGTCGTTCTGGCAGTTTCTACGGTCTGTCTACTGATTTCTGTTTCAGAATATTCATTAGACGCTCTCCAAAAATTGTGAAACGGGAATATTGCCATCGTCATGCCTGTCCGTTTGTCTGTCCGTCGACTCGAAACAACTCGGCTCCCATTGGACGGATTTTCACGAAATTTTACATTTGAGCATTTTTCGAAAATCCGTCGAGAAAATCCAAGCTTCATTAAAAACTGACAAGAATAACAGAGTATTTTACATAAAGACCAGTATATATATATGTATATATATATATATATATATATATATATATGGCAGTATGTAGTTGAATTCTTCTTATAATAAAAAATATTTAACAGAATTTGCAGGAAGAAACAAAACACAATTTTATATTCAATAACTTTCTTTTCGAGAATCGTGTCGTTTATGAGATAATGTGAAAAAATACGGTACAGCCAAACACGCCACAGATGACAATATAAAAGGGCGCACGCGCTTTGCATGCTGGATAAATAAGGTTACAGACACACACACTAAGAATATGTAATAATTGCTTTCCCACGGCAACAATGGTTACGCGAACATCCCTCAGTATTACGTTTTACGTACATTTCATGCCTTGTTTTCCTATTTCAGTACCTCAGAATACATGGCCAAGAATGACTGGAGCGATAAGGAACTATCGGAATAAGAAACTGTGGCCCAATTTTATGTCCCGTGCACTTGCTTGGAAGGGCAGTGGACAATCATGAGTAAGCTCAGGACGTTCCGGTTATGAAATATAAATACTGCAGGATGACATGACATATATATATATATATAATTATTAATACTTATTGATCTAAGCCAAGAAGCCGAAGGTGTACATATAAAGGAAAGGAATGTGAAGTAGTCAAGTAGCCGAAGGTCCTCGCTATCTCTGAGGCATAAGTGTCACGTGCAATGCAGTAACGTCAGGATACAAGTGCCACGTGCAAAGCAGTAACGTCAGGATACAAGTGCCACGTGCAACGCAGTAACGTCAGGATACAAGTGTCACGTGCAATGCAGTAACGTCAGGATACAAGTGTCACGTGCATCGCAGTAACGTCAGGATACAAGTGTCACGTGAAATGCAGTAACGTCAGGATACAAGTGTCACGTGCAATGCAGTAGCGTCAGAGTACAAGAGTCACGCACAATGCAGCAACGTCAGGATACAAGTGTCACGTGTAATGCACTAACGTCATGATACAAGTGTCACGTGCAACGCAGTAACGTCAGGATACAAGAGCCACGTGCAATTCATTAACGTCAGGATACAAGTGTCATGTGCAACGCAGTAACGTCAGGACACAAGAGTCACGTGCAATTCAGTAACGCCAGGATACAAGTGTCACGTGCAATGCAATAACGTCATGATGCAAGTGTCACGTGCAATGCAATAACGCCAGGATACAAGTGTCACGTGCAATGCAATAACGTCATGATGCAAGTGTCACGTGCAACGCACCAAAGTCAGGATACAAGTGTTACGTGCAATGCAGTATCATCATGATACAAGTCTTTGGAGAACAGCAGCAGAATTAGAACAAACTACTCTTCATTTCTTACCATTACAGACATAGTACTTAATGTATTTATTTTCTTGGCAGCTGAAAGCTACTGGTGACGCTGAGATACAGATCGATTCCTCGCCGAAAATTGCCACAACCGTGTAGCATTACTGCAGGCATGATAACATAATACGTTGTGTCTCTACAGCATTAGAGAGCACGGAAAACATTTCAACCCATTTTCCGTCGTCACTTATTACACTACGCAAGGAAACCTTTACACACTCTTTGTATTAAGAGGGATTGATATACTTTGTGCTGCTTGTGTTCGAATTGCATCCCATCTCCAACTCAGAAGGCGAACAGTGTTTGGAGTTGCGTTATCTCAGAATGCACAGCGGTCCTAATTAAAAATAAACCCCGCGGAAATGCTATCGCGATGCATTCAGTGGTGGCGTGTTAGTCCGAGTACGAACGTACGAGGAAATGGGGGGTGAGAAGGAGGAGGAGGAGGTGGTGACTGTAGGGTACAGGATAGAAAAGGGTGTGAGCCTAACAGATATTCGTATCCTGCCAGGATATATGGAGCAGGTCCTTCATCAACTGGGGATTTAACAGCCAGCACTTGGTCCAGTGTTTGTGGAATGGGGGTACGTGGAAGAGGGGGATGGGAGAGTTGAAGTCCGGAATTTACCGCTGGGAGTGTTAGAGAACTTGTCATCCGTTTTAGTGGCCACGCAGCGGCTTGCCTCTTCAACACAAATGTTTCACTTCATATTCAGTCACATTCGTAATATTTTGTTCATACTTCTTTACACGCGTTTCATTCACTCACTCAATTACATAGCGTCTTCTACAATAGCTAACTCACAAGAATGTTCATGACTTATCAAGAATGTAGGTTTCTGCACGTGTTTTTAGGTTCCCACTGGGATGTATGAAAGATCCGTTCTTTTGGAATGTGACATCACGTCACTGTGTAATCGGTTACCAACTTTTCGAGGCAACGTCTTATCTTCAAGGGTCGAAGTATATCAAGATTTCAGGATATTAAGCAGCGTTACTGGGTGACTGACTCCCGACGTTTCGATTAAAGGTCCAGATCTCATTTTCAAGGGTCGAAACGACAAGAAGAACTTCTCTTGGATTTTCGCCCCTTGAAGATGTGACCACTACGTTGTCTCAAGCCGGCGGCGCGGTGTTACAACCCACAAGAAGCGCCACGTAAGTCACGTTCTTGTCTTACTGTCAGCGCAGTGAACATAAAGTCAGAAACTGTTCGACAACGCAGCCCTTTCTGATGCAGTGAAGCCCTGTCCCTCCAGAATACAGCAGTGCAGTAAAGAGTACAGTAATGGTAGTGCAAAGACACAGACATTCTGTCAGCCAGTCAGATGAGCGGCTGCAGCTTATCTCATCTCCTGTTAGAGGGCAGGACAGGTTGTTCTTATCTTGTGGTTAGACTTGCTCAAGCGTTAAGCTGACCGCCCACTTGCATCTGGTGGTTCAGAAGGCGTGGAGCTTCATCGGCGTACTTCTTGTTAAGTGTTTAGTCACAGGGACAAGTGTACCTTTACTTTTTTTTAGTGTGGCGCAACAGTTCTACCCGGGCCTAGGCCGCTTCATTGTTGCGGTTTCCAGATCACCCACAGACACAACACACTCGGTAGGATTCCTCTGTAAGAGAGATCGGTCCAACGCAGAGAACTCTACTTGACAACACACAACAAACACGAGAGACAGACATCCATGTCCCCGGTGGGATTCGAACCCAAAATCCCAGCAATAGAGCGGCCGTAATCCCTCGCCTTAGACGGCGCGGCCACTGGTATCGGAACTTTCACCTCATCACAAACAAATGCAAACGAAACTAGCATTTACATGCATACGTATCTTACAATCATAGACACTCACACTCGATAACACAGAAAATTTACAGTCAGGCGCACAAACACAGATAAACACGCAACACATCTCCACCCACACAGAAACCAACCCTTTCCCTCTCTTGCATGAATTTGGGGCTGGAGGCATGTCTCGCCTTGTATGTGAAAATAAGTTGGAGAGGAAGGGAAGAGGGAAGCATTGCTGTATTATTCAGCTTGAGGCACAGCGTCTACATGAAATCTAATTAATTACGGTCAGTGTTGTTGTTGCTAAAGCCAGCTGCCCGTCTTACAGGGCTATCAGTCAGCCTCAGCTGGTCTCCACTTTATTCCTTTGGACACACAATCTCGTGTGTGGGATAACACAACACTTCACGGTTTCACGCCCCACTAATGTTAATATTACTCTTGTAAACTGGGATTTTTAATATCTTTTGATTCCATTCCGAGAATAGGGTGCTGAAAAAAATATTTTGGTCTAAAGGAGAGGAATAACAGAAGGGCGGAGAAAACTGCGTGATGTTGAAGTATTCCTCGCTAGATAATGATGTGTAATAAAATCGAGGATGAAATTGGCTGGTAATGTGGCACGCATGCGGAAAAAGAGAAACGCATACAGAACTTTGATGGGAAGGCCTGAAAGCAGAGACAATTTTGAAATCTTTGCCTACATAGAAGGATAATATTAAAGTGGATCTTAACGAAGTAGGCTGGAAGAACCTCGAATGATTTTATGTGGGTTAGGTTGGGACAAATGACACGCTGTTATGAACGCGGTAATAAACCTTCATTTTCCACGAGTGCCGGGAATTAGCTTTCCAAGAAGAACTCTGCTCCATGGGGGGTAGAATCGCAATCACCATTCAACAGTTTGACATATTCTATTTTTACACTAAAAGTGAGAGGTTTTTTTTATGGTGAAAGCGACACACAAACGATCGAGAATGAAATGATGAACTGGTAAGGATTTGGAAGAAGCCGTATGTATTTTCAGTGCAAAACCACAACATTTTAGTGAAGGTACTGAGAGAAAACATAAAAGACCTCATTCACAACAGTTTTGAGTTCTAGATTTGGTCTCGCGAATTCTCGAACAGAAGTGATCAATACGATACAACGGATATGCATCAATACGACGTTTTAATGCGTCTACCTTGTACAAAATGGAACGGCAACTGCAAAGAATACTACAACATACCAGCAAAATCTTCCATCTCTTTTCATATCAAATTACATCCGGAGGTTGTTGAAGTCAATGGCAGAGAAGTAACATACCCTAACTGACTGCATTTAATATATCACGTAGAGAATTTCAGGACGTGACGCCGTGTGCAATGGTATAGAACTAACAGCGTTGCGAAGGATCTTAATTCCTCCAACTTCAAGACTACACTGAAGAAGGAGGCAGAGAGCTTATCTGAAGTTTGGTTCATATGTATCGATCTAGACTATCTCCTATCATATTGATATTTACGCTCTGTGATAAGAACATTAAAAGCCCTGTATATTCCAAATGACAGCTAGTGATAACCACAGTTTGAGAAGCAGCAATTTTTATCATTTTGTAAAATATAGATTTTTTTTTCACTCACCAAAGTAATGGTGAAGGCTGAGTTCTGCGCTCTTCTGTGACGCTACACAGCGTAGAACTGTAGATCTTGCCGACGTTTCGGGACAACCTATCGGTCCCATCTTCAGGATTCAAGCTTTCCAAGTCTTCTCTGACTGTTTTGCTCGACTCTTGAAGAAGGGACGGATAGGATATCCCAGAAAAGTCGGTTATTACTGATCTCCGCTGCGTAACATCCCAGAAGAGCGAAATACTCATTTACTCCGCGGCGGAACCCTGAACTCACGAATAGTGAAGAGTGTTTTTGTAAAGAACATTTTCATCTGCGGTTTACTGCAATAGATATATTGTGAATAAGTGATAAATACATGTTTAAGTAACAAAATGGAGGAAAAAGTCGTAAGCAGCTACTGGATGCCTTTAAGAAGAATAGAAGATACTGGAGTTTGATAGAGAAAGCCCTAGATCCTGACTCTATACAGAAGCCGTTTGGAAATAGTCTATTGAAATGTCACGTGACAAACTACAAAATGAATAAACTATATCGTCAGTTTTCATTAAAAATCTGATAGGGAAATCCCACCTCTTAAACGCACATGTTTATCGGCGTATTTCTCGCCAGACTTCAAACAAACTTGAAGCCAGGGTCATGCACTTATTTCGAAAGTTAGAAATGTAAATGAAAATGGCTTTGTGTTCTGTGTCAAATGTATGATTGGTCAGCTACGTTTATCTGCCCGCTGAATGCTAAGAGCCGAGCGGAAATGACTAAGAGTCCTAGTATTTATTTGTCGAACTAATTCTTTCATCAACAGTGAATTTTTTCGTTAAAACACTTGTTTTTTTAAAGCGTGAATGTTTTCACCTCTGCAGCATGGTAAGCCACGGTCTCCCCTCCTATTCATCTCCATCGCACTAACAGTCTCTTTTCTTGTGTTAGCTTTCAGCTTTATGCTGTCTGCTGCCACTGAATTACAAATGTACCATTCCAAGCCAGGTCAGTCACTTACCAATTAAGGCACATATGTAGCTATGGGAAGATTTACAGAACACCGCTTGAAATAACACTACTTGATAAGTGATTGCGAACAAAGCTGTAGTTCTGTCCTCTATATCTCATCCTGGAACACACTTGGCACCTCGGCTGTGGCCTGACGTCAGTGGTGGGTGGATTACGTTAATAGCTATGGAAAACACTGTCAAAGTAAAATTAGTCATTTGTTCTGTCCTATATAAACTTATGTTCGTGAATTAATACAAGCCGAATTTACATCGCAGTCTGAAGTTGGCTCAAGTTCTGTAATGAAACCACAAACGACGGAAGGTACCTCTACCAACGCTACAGTAACAGATTTGCGCATCTGTATGTTCTCAAAAATTGCTTATATTACAGAGTAAGAACAATCAACAGACTGAAATTAAAGTAAATTCAGAATGGGGGGCAAATCAATAATTTTCAAATTACATTAACGATATCATTAAGGAAGGAAGGATTCATTTTTTCAGTGAAAAATTTTGAGGTTTGAATTTAACACACGAATTCTGCAAGATATACTATATGAACAGTTATCCTACATACATCTCGGTACTTACTACCATATTTCAAAAGTTCCTGATAAATATCCGTCTGATTGCACTCTCTAATTATAAGACAACAGTAATCCGTCTTCCTTCATAAAGCAGAATCCCATTTCAGAAGCTGATATTTTATGAGACAGGCAAGCAATTAAGTGCATATTTCTGAAATCTAAATACACAGATTCGAAAAAAGTCCCCCCCCCCTCATTACTAACGTCACAAGATTCCAGACCATATTCTGATTCAGATGAATCCAGTCCACGTCCTCACATCCAGTCTTTAAATGCCAATTTTTAATATTATCCCCTTATTTACTCCGCCGTCTTATGAGTAGTTCCCAACCCATACGTTCTCTTCAAGCTGTCGAAAAAACATGTTAAAATTTCTCATAAAGATGACAGACTTGAACAGATTACTAAGAAACTTTCAAGGGAAGAGACCACTTGCCAGAACTACACGTAGGTAAGGGAGGAGTATTATACTAATTTGGTGCGACATGTGGGTTTGAACCGCGTATATTATAATGCAGTCAACCTTCGGTCTTTTGTGTGCCATCGACAGGAATATTTGGGTTTCATAAACATGGAAGTTCTTTACAACAAAAAGTCTGAAATTTTCATAAAAGATATTTATGTAACCTGAGGTCAGATATTTGACAGCAGAGGTGCACAGTGGGTTTGCTGGCGAGACCCGAGGGAAAGGGAGCACTTGGAAGACATAGGAGTATATGGGACAATAATATTAAAATGGATCTTCAAGAAGTGGGATGGGGACAAGGACTAGACTGATCTGGCTCAGAATAGGAACAGGTGGCAGGGGGCTTGTGAATGCGGTAATAAACTTTCGGGTTTCATAAAAAACAAGGAATTTCTTGACTAGCTGAGGGACTGTTAGCTTCTCAGAAAGAACTCCGCTCCAGGAGGTAGCAGATATTTAGTTCGAAACTTTTATTTTAAGGCTCCTTTTTCAGTAGCTCAGGACGTCACTTGATCACTGTTCGCACCCTAGAACAAAAACTAGTAAAGGTATGTATGTATGTATGTATGTATGTATGTATGTACAGGGTGTCCCAGGAGGAATGTGCCAGACTTCGGAAGAGTGTTCCTTATGTTAAAGTATACCGATATAACCCAAAACACTTATGTCCAAAGTTGAACGGTTACGGAGATAATGGCCAGAGAAAAGTGGGGGCTTCTTGCGGTTCCAAATACTGCAACCTGCACAGCTGATACCTCACGTGACAGTGCTAATGTCCTTGACAGTGGAATGCAGTGTTCACTGTGCCTGCGTGACGCTTTGCGCAGTCAGCCATGTTACGTCACCGCAGGGCTTTCTCATGTATAATGCTTGTAACTCTAAGGACAACTATGACACGAGTGCGAGTGTTTTTGTAGTTCAATTTAATGGCTTTATGTCACTCACAAGTTAGTTTGATGTTAAGTACAGATATTAACATTACAGAAACCA
>Ga0136643_10000509_pt1 | contig 43144 bp, 25 predicted proteins | sample TergutLab28metaG_FD_96883 | JGI IMG/M metagenome (GOLD analysis project Ga0136643, IMG submission 96883) | Labiotermes labralis P1 segment gut microbial communities from Petit-Saut dam, French Guiana - Lab288 P1 (version 3) (version 3) | ecosystem: Host-associated > Arthropoda: Insects >...
CGGACGCTTGTGAGTGCGGTAATGAACCTTCGGGTTCCGTGAAATGTGGGGAATTTCTTGACTAGCTGCAAACCAGTTAGCTTCTCAAGAAGGACTCTGCACCATGGAGTAAGTAAGTATGTAGCGTCGATGGTAGATGAATGAAATATGAGTATGAAGCATTGGTGGAACGGGCCTGACAGGTAAGAACTGAAGTATTCGGAAGACAGGCCTGTCTCAATGGTACAATGACCCACCAAAAACCAAAAGTATACTACGTATTAACTTAATCCGTATTTTGGTCCTCTATGACAACGCAAAGTCCGATAGGCGGGTACCAGTATTTCGGAGAAACAAGTTGCTTCCATGTTCAGCACCGTAATATCCTCAGATTGAATATATTCTGACATTTCGAAGCAAAATAAAATAACGTTAGATATTCATACTTCGACAACTGTTTGGTTTAGTCAGATCTTGATCCAAAAATCGAAGAACATTTTTCTGGAAGAAATTAGCCACAAAAAGACGTAAAATAAGGACAAAATGACCCATCTGAGGCCAGACATGATAATGGCTGCTGCCAGTCACTGCAATATTTACTCTCTCGTCAAATTAATCCAGCATAACAACACAACGTTAACAGCGCATACTCCTCGTTTGAAGCTACGTCACGACAGATTTTTCATGATTCTCGCCTGTTCTATGAAGCAAATGATGACAAAATTACTTGTAAGACGCCTCGAAGGATCCATTATCAATACATTCGAGATCAACCACCATAAACGTTGTCTTTAATTAGCTACTTTCATAGGTTTCTGAAGGATCCACCCAATACGGTTATTTGTAAACAAAATGACAGCGTCGTAACATGGCGACAACGCGGTACTCAGCCCTTCCCGATTCTACCACTTCAAACCTTCAAACTTACGTAACTATGTATAATCTGGTCAGGCGACAGGTAATAAACATGTCTATGCATTCCGCATGAAAGCAGTGTCTGTGTTGAAATGTGCCAAGACACTGATGTTTGCCAATGAAATGGAAAGCTGCTTTCGGCATATCGGGTCTTCGTTGATCTCCATTTCCACTTAACACATTACTGACGTCAGTACAGGTAGAACTCTGCAGTCACTTACTTGTGTTGGGCCTACGCGACCACTTCTAAACGGCAGGTTATCATTCTTAGTAACACCTGATAAATTCAGGTGCTCATACACAGGTGGTATCCAAAACGTTTGGGTAAACTTCGGGAGTGAGTTCCCCACACAAAAACATGGAAAAAAAGTTCATGCCGATGTATGTCGTAAACACTCATTTTTAGAATTACGGCCCCCACGTTCGCCCGACCTCGTTCCTTTCGATTTTTATCTGTGGGGACACTTAAAAACCATAGTGTATTCAGCTCCAATTGAAATTGAAGAGACACTTCACCGACGCATTTCTGATGCCTATACGACCATTCGCGACGGTCTCGGAACTTTTGAAATTGTGCAACTGTCCGTGATCAGATGCATCCACGCGTGCACTGAGCCAGGACGAGGATATTTTGAGCATTTGTCGTGACCTGGGACTTCATCAACAATAAAACCTTGACAGTTATTAATATGGAAACGTCTGCTTTAACTGTATTACGTCATGCGTGATTTCAGACTTTCAGCGCAATTTAGACGAGATTTGCACTCTTCTGGGATATTACGCAGCGTATACTGGCGATTTCGTACACGCCGTTTCGACTCCATCTTCAAGGGTCAAGTAGAAGCTTCTTGACCCTTGAAGATGGGACCGATAGTTTGTCCCGAACCGTCGGTACGGAATTACCATTCTATGCTGTGTAATATCCCAGAAGAGCTCGGATCTTATGTATTGTGTCGGTTGTAGGTAAAATATTAAATGTATTTATTGTTGGATGTAACCTTCCAATTAAATTTAAAAATCACTCATTTCCGCGCACTTGATGATTTTTTCTTTGTTGTGATGTGAAGAGGTCACTCATTCTTGAAGTCTGTCGAAGCATTTTAGAATACACCCTTTATATTTTACACCTGGTTCCGACACTCTCTAAAAGGGCGCCCAGAATAAGAAACAGCATGCCGAATTACAAGGTAAGCTCCCTTTCGAACCCAGAAATTACAATAACGGCGCAACAACCAAACAACATCAAATCACTACATAAACGGAAAACAAAATACCCATGAAAAAAAATTCAAAGCCAAGCTAACTGCCACTACCCCAGACTTCAGCCACCTTTTCCGTACTAAAGCCCTCAGAAAACGCCTATGGAAGCGCTGACTAGCGGCGAATCCCACCAGATATAACACACTGCCTACAAATTTTGAATTAGGCAACAACCAAATGTATTGTGGCATAAACCTAAAGAACAACAATCAAAATACTCACTCTTTCAGTAGAAGCACACACACACACACATGTAATAAGGTTATCTTGCCACTGCACACATTAGCTTTTCACACATGTAAAGAGTGGCAGGCGCCAAGCTCAGAGTAAACTCAAACTGTTGCATGGCGCTGTCAGAATTTAATAAACACAAAAACACCGAAGTCCGGGAAACACCAGCAAACCCCCCCGGCGCACTGTCACTGTGTTTTAAAGCCGCAAGCTGCAAGAATTTCGAAGAACCACCGAGCAGGACGGCGACCGTGCAGCGAGTCGCCCTCACACTGAAAGGAAGGCAGTCGCGTAACGAAATGACGACAGAGAGCGTAGCAAGCGAGCAGTAGAAGGAAAACAACAAACCGGCACATTCGCATGCTTCCTACTCCTTCCCCCTCACCAAAACTAAACTTCATGGAGCTCTTTAATGGAACCAAAAATACATAATGCCCGTGTGTATGCTTCACTTAGAAGAATCCGGCATAGCTGGGTTTAGAGAAGTTGGGGTGTGACGTACTTGCAACAGACTCAGTTGCGTCAGGATGGTCCAGTGGACATTGTTATGAATCAAAGACCTCAATTTTCATTTATCAACCAAATGCCCAATATTAATTATACGTAAATATTAAAGGCGTATCTCCGTCATGTTTCGGTACAAGCGTTCCATCTTCAGGGAGAACAGAATGCCAGTTTTAAAACCAAATGCCGATGAGCAGTTGTAATTTATAAGGATCTTCAGTGTGCAGTAGCTACGTTGTTGAAATCATGCAACAAAAAGTACAACTTGTACAGGCCTTTAAAAACATGTGGTTAAAATGCCACTGAAATATCTCTTACACAAATATGATATACACAAAGTAAAGTTATTGTTATGGTGTTTGGTAGTGGAAACGTTTAATCATTTGGCAACTTACGTTCCGGTCTCTAATGCGTCTCTCAATCTAAAGCGGATCGGATCACCGCGTGTGTGTGTGTGTGTGGTGTGTGTGTGTGTGTGTGTGGTGTGTTTGTGGTATGTAATACTACATGCTTTACATAACTTAAGCTTTAGTTTTACAATAATTTTTACACTTAATAATCACAAAACTATAGTGGAGATTCATTATAACTTCGATAGCAATATTTTAACGTATAATCTTACAATTAATAATATTTACATCTATCTATCTATCTATCTATCTGTCTGTCTGTCTGTCTGTCTATCTATCTATCTATCTATCTATCTGTCTGTCTGTCTGTCTGTCTATCTATCGATCTACCTATCTTTTATAGTAGAGCGTCATTTGCAAATAATTATTGACGAGTGTTTCATTCGACGTAGGCCAATTGCCACCAGTGTTTTTCTATTTGTTTTATCATTTCATTCCTTTGGTTACGTAATTTCTTACACTGAAATATTAAGTGGTCTGCAGTTTCTTCTTCATCTTCGTCTTTTCTTCTCCTTCTTCACACGGGCACATCGGATTATCTGTTAGTCCAAATCTGTGAAGGTATGATCTTAGTTTCCCATATCCTGTTATCATTGTTGCAAACTCTGGGAATATGGGAATATTCTGTCGTAGCCTATTCCTCACTGACGGGAAAAAAAGCTTTGGTCATTGCCCCCCTCCCCATATTCGTCCACTGCCGTTGCCACATATGAAGTCCATTTTCCTTCTCTCACGTTATAATCACCTCTCTTGGCGTCTTGTCATATACAACAGGTCCAATCTTCCACAGCAGCTTCTTTTGCAAATTTATCCACCAACTCATTCCCCTCTGTCCCCGCTTGTCCTTTTACCCAGCCGAAATTCATGGTCCACTTTAAATGCGCCAGTGCAATAATTTTGTTTCTAATAAGTTCTATCAAACGGTTCCGTTTAAATCTGTTTTGCAAATCAATCCAAAGTTATCTTGCTGTCAGTGCATACTGTAACGCGTTTATCATTATGTTGTCCATCCTGTATTTCTTCTAATTTTTCTAAACCCTTTAAAATTGCAATTTGCTCTGCTTGATTATTGGAGCACTGTCCATGCAGTTTAAACTTCAGTTGGTGTACCAACTCTCCATTCACAAATATAACCCCTGCTGCCCCAACGCTGTCACCAATTTTACTGCCGTCTGTATACACTTCAGTTGTATACATAGTACCATTCTCCACTTCAGGAATTATCGCTAGTTCAGCAGGATGTCGCCAGTACCTTACTTCCAACGGTGCATCATATTCTAGACTGTTAATTTTTGTTGCCATATGAGTTTGTACCTTTTGCTCTATTGTTATTTGTATGGGTTGTACTCCAGCCATCACGCAAGAAGCATCATTTGAGATAGTTCGGTATGATTTAGCTATTTTAATGTTTATGAATCTTTATATTCCTTTATACTTTGTAAGGTTCTTGTTCAACCGTATGGCTTCTACCCATATGGATGCTCCGTACGTTAGAATTGGGACTACCGCTCCCTCGTAAATTGTCTTGAGAAATTTATGCCTTAAACCCCACTGCAGCTCTGCTGTTCTAGCCAATATGTTGATAATAGTAATTAATTTTGCCACAGTATGGTCAATATGTGCATTAAAATTAAATTTGTTGTCTAGGTACATTCCTAAATATTTAATTTCTTCATTTTGGTCCAGTCTTTTGTAAATCAAGTAAATACTGACTTCCCTGTCGTCGTTTCTTTTCCTTGACATAAATAAAACCTTAGACCTTTAGTCGTTAAATTCTGTTTTATTGACAGGAACTCATCTCTCAATTTTCTTTAAATCCTGATTCGCGTAATTTTCTGTTTCCATTTTACATGCTCCTCTTGTTAAAACAATTAAATCATCCGCAAAGGCTATCACTTTAGTTCGGCTATTGAATTTCAAATTTAGAAGTGTGTGTGTATGTGGTATGTGTGTGATGTGTGTGTTGTGTGTGTGTGTTGTGTGTGTGTGTGTGTGAGTGAGGTGTATCGGTGCTAGCCAACTTTAAAATAATTATAAGGAATACTCAGTTACCCAAACTGGTGGAGAATTTCTTCAACGCCTGACCAACAATCCGCTTCTGAAAATGAAATCAGGAGCACTGGAGTTCATTTTAAGCGTGCTAATACTAAGTCATAAGTTTCGCTTTTAAATAACCAAATTCGTCTCTTCTCAGAAAGTTCGATTTAGACATCTCCACATTACACCCCTTTCCCGAAGTACGAAAATGTCGTGCACGAATATACAGTGGTAATGAATGTTAAAAGGACTTGGTTATAAATACTGTGTACTTACGAACCTCTGCTCCTACGTTCTAACGCAAACATACAAATATAAATTTCAATTCACCTGCAGCCACTCCATCCGCTTATCTCACAGCTCGCAGGAAGGTTGCAAAATCAACACATCACAAAACACAAAGTGTTCATAAGTTCCCGTTAGAAATTCCAACGTAATATCATTGATGGAAAAGCAAAGTGGAAAAGGGAAGCACAGACACAAACAAAGCAGCAGATAATACACATTAAATTCAGTAAACAAAAGCACCAAGTTTAAGAGCTTCCAAGTTTTCAAGTGTTGAAGTAGACGCTTCGGTGTATCGATCTTTTAACAGACACGTCAGGGAGGTAAAAGCTATTGAAGACGTCCACGTGTACAACCTACAAACACGTTGTCACTTTGGTCTGGTATAGTACTTCACAGAATCCAGTACGTACATTAATTTACCCTTCGTTACTTCATATTGATTCATATTTACTTACTGGCGGCTATTCGTTAGGAAGGCGGTCACATAAGCACAGTTATACCTTTCACGAAGCACGTAGTGTTACTCGTCTTCCTCAGGTAGGGGACTAGTTTATGTAATAAACATGCTGTATGTGATATTGTCTCCCTTTCCTCAATTCTTTACGTAACTGACTGATTTTAAATAATTTTTTTGGAACTATATCCCATTACAAACCAGCCCAATACCGTATTTTCCACCTTTCTACACCCACTTATAAGATTGTGGATACACGAAATTCATAGATGGTAGCTATATTACAGCTGCACAATGCAGGCCCTAAAATGACGTACTGTTCGAGAATAGCGGAGACTGCACTTCGTGAGTTTATGTAATGTGATGTAATATCATGTAATATATAATGTAAATTGGAAATAAAAACAGGTCGGAAGTGGAAAAATTTGCCTTTCGTATTCAGTTTTGTAGACATAAATAATTGACTGCTACTTTTATATCAGAATAAATTATAAAGATATTTACAAGTTATGTACGAAAATAAATTTAACCCAAAACAATGAGTACATACGAACAACGTGAAACTTTCAGGTTAAAGGTCTATATGACAAGTTAAAATCCATACTTACGCACAACTCTCACCAGTCCTTCCCCATTAAGACTGAAATTATATATTCTAACGGCCCTTGGAAAAATATACAACATTTCCCAAGGTAATTTTTTTTTTTTAAAGATGTACAACAAGATGGCAGCCGCGTGCAAAATTTCCTTTCCTTTAGGTTTGATAATGATACAGGTAACCAAGGAACAGCTGGAACTCGCAGGTTAAAACTGGTATGGAGATAAATCACGAAAGTACAAACAAATTAGATAAGAAACACTGGAAGTCAGCAGTCACAAACACGGCGAAGATACGAATCCCTGAGGTTATATCAGAAAAATTAAAACACGCGCAATCTACATTTACGCGATTAATTCTTCACAATAACAAAATACAAGCAGAATAACACTAATGTGTTGGCACGACAGGAAATTTATACAATAGGACTACCGAGTTCTGGTCAGCGCCTCTCGTATTCGACCTACACGATACAATATCTGGCGTAAATAGCATAATAGTTGTAGGACTATACGTTCGTGAAGCCAGTGGCCGCTCGTTTGCTGGGGTTTCGGGTTCGAATCTCGCCGGGGACATGGAGGTCTGTCTATTGTGTTGTGTGTTGTCTGGTAGAGGTCTCTGCATCAGGCTGATCACTCGTCCAGGGGAGTCCTATCAAGTGTGTGTGTGTGTGTGTCTGAATGTAATCGTGAAACCTAGATAATGATGAGGTCCTGGCCCACCAGCAGCTGTTGCGCCACGTAAAAATAAATAAATAAATATATGCCTGAAACCGAAAATTACGTTTCATTAATTCCTCCCAAAGTTGCTTGCTATCAGCAACATTCTTCGGTGTGGTCACAACGAAAATTTTCAAAGAACACTAATTTATGTACAAACAGTGTGATTAGTATTGCAATAATGAATGTGTATATCCAACTCACGATCAAGAAATAAGAGAATTCTTGGAAAGTATTCACACCGATCTACGGCAGACGTTTACACTCTCGTCACGAGTTATTTCCAAGACTAGAAGAGCTCAGTTGAAACCTGATGGCACACGGTGACGCACGGTAAGGGAAGTGAAGGGGAAACATGCGAGTGGAGTGGGTAGCCAGTAGTCTTGCACTCTACCTCGGAACATGGTGTATCCAGCATTACTACCATTACTACCGCTGATTCACATACCTCGGCTGCCAGTAGTCGAATGAACTGACTCCCCCGCCGATTTAAATGGACTAGTCCGTTTCGCTGAAAGACCAAATCTGGTTTCTGCGCATGTGCCATCACGTTTCAAACGTGCTGTACTAGCTACACGCCAGTTTTCAGAGCCACATTTACCCCGGAGATCTACTTAATCCAGAAAATCGATTGTAACTCACCCAGCGTGCTCGCATCCATACTCAGACAGCAAACACATACAATTCTGTTGAAAAAATAGCTTAAAGGTACTTCTGATATTGCAACAGCCTCTGATTAATCAGGTAAGTGTAAGTGCTTGTTCTTATCCGAATTTATGAACTATATGCGAAACAGATAGTGGAAACCCAAACACATTTACCTTCTAAACGCATTCGTCGTAACTCTGCATACCTCACTGCCCTTCGTCCTTTTACTGGGGAAACTAATCAGTCGTTGCGAAACGAATCACAGCAGATATATATATATATTATTTACTTGTATTTCTTGAAATAGCAGCAACTTTCATTTTACGTCACTCAGGCCGAGGCCTGAAGTTGTCTACTCGTGTCCCACTAGTGCCGAAGTTGGGTGGAGCTATACCTCAGCTCCCCTACACTTCCTCATGCCGCGCAGAGGGACAACTTACAAGTTACTACACGACAACATCGACACAACTCGATTTGTGGTTCACGTAAGGTGGGTGGGGGTGGGGTGGTTATACGGAAACCAAACGTACCGAAACTAAATCCGCTCGATAAATTTTAGTTAGGCCCAAACAGGCAAATTCCAAATTTCATTCAGATCCGTAAACTACTTCGGATATGAGACATTCAAATGGGCAGTTCGTTAACATATTTTGATTCTGTACACGTGCACACATAGGCCTAATTTCGTTAATGACAATGGATTGGGGGGGGGAGACAAACTCGACCACTGGGTCATAAGAACTTCAATTTACGAAGGAGTCAAGAGTCAGGTTAGAAAGAAGGGAAGGTTGGTTTGAGCCAGTCCTTAATATACATACACTCCTTTCCCTTACATTCAGCCCTTTTCTTCATTTGCCCCTCTTCAACGCAGTAGCCCCAAAAAAATATTCTTACGCACAAAAATATCGGGGGGGGGGAGCATTTTTCCTCCCCCCCCCCCCAAGCTACGCCTATGCGTGCGAAGATTGTGTAAAATCTTAGGATTGCTACAGTTCGGAGTCTCAAATTCATCTGTACTCCCGGTACGAATAAAGATAAATACCAGTGGTCCAATACAACTAAAACCGATCAAACCTTTGCGTTAGACAACCACGCGCATAACCGAGGTATAATAGAAAATAAAACACGATAAAGTTGCGTCGTTTATCTAGCACGATTGCAGAACAGTCACGCGGATAGAGCAAAATTTCCTATCGAATGGTGACTTGGAAAAAGTCTAAGGTAAGCTACGATGAACAAAGAAATAAAAAAAAACCTTGTGCACAAAACACTGCAGACAATAAACCACAGGTACAGCCCTGCGTTTACTGCCTCCCAGAGAACTACATGCGCTAATTGTTATTCGCAAGGTAGATACAAGGAAAACTGGAAGAAATGTAGCGGCTCAATAAACTGTACGGAAACACACGCCGTCAGATCAAACGTGCCGCTAAACAAAGTGCCATATAAACGAGATTTACGGTGACAAAAAACTAAATGATACACTTGTCACCGTCCACACCGCGAGGGCACAGACGTACAGCTGCACGCGTACTTAACCTCGACATCAGACGAGGGCAAGTAGTCGACTTTAGGCCCCCGCCCACTTACCTTCAGGGAAAGATAAAGGGTGGGCCCTGCGGCTGGTATGGACATTCTGTAGAAGTGCAAAATCTGTAGTTTATGCCGGTAATCGAACCCCAGCTAGTCCAGCTCCTAACCTAGCCACTATAACGACACCGCTTTTAATGCTTAAGATACTGAAAATATGTTTGAACATTTCTCAACAAACATAAGTAATTAAAATATTTAAAATTTGCTGAAAATGAAAGCCGTATAATACTGCAAGATCCAAACAACTAGTTTTATGTTTCACACGTTCCGGGAATCATCCGTTTGCGTTACTAGAGGCAGTACAACCTATACACTCTAATCCTTTGGAGTCCTAAACCGGACCACTACAAAAGCGAGATCTTCTAAAGCGTGTTTTAGTATTTAATGTCGTATCTAACACCTTTCGTCCAGAACGCAAGTAACCTGCGCTACGCAGCGCGGTACAATGCTGAGCTGCACCCCCCCCCCACCCCCTCCCGCGACTAACATCACACCATGAAGCCAAATACAGTCCCGTGAAAAAGGTACCTACGTGTCATCAACTAATCCGGCCCAGAACAAATGTATCACTCCCCACACTACTTCAACTCCGGTATCTCGGATCACAGGAAATAATTTCGACATATTCTGAACGTCTTCTTTAGTACAACTTTCTGCATTCACATGGCCCAAGGGCAGAAACCAGTATTTTATAATGATATGTCTGACTTTAACTTATTTAAAAGGAGAAAAAAAAAAGTTATGTTAGTGGGTATGCCAGTCCTGTATGAAAGATTCTTATAGAAGGCCAAAACATGCCGAAAATAATATAAACAATGTCGTCGACACAGCTATTTAGTGATGTTCTTTATTAGTTTTTATCATGTGGCAACACGTTGCGATCAATGTTGATCGTCACTAGCTCTGTACACAATATTATGTCTTTAAAAAACAAATGCAATTGTATGAAAGTATATTAATTATATACATAGTCTACCTCATACACGTTTCGACCACTCATGTGGCCATCCTCAGGGGGATGCCTAACGAACGACGGATACGTCGAGATATTACAGACGTTTGTGAACCGCACAGATGTAAAATACTAAGTTTTAAAAATACATGGTTTAAAACACGCACATAGAATACTTTGTGACGCACCTCCCTGATGTGGCCGAAACATGTAGGGGGTATACTATATTCATAATATATTTTCATAAAATTACGTGCGTTTTCTTGTTTGTTTTGCTACCATCTCTATTTGTACAATTCACGGTTATGGATCATTTAAACCTGAGATGTAAAAAAACAACACATAACGCATACAAAAGTACTTCCGAAAACCTCTGGTGGTTAACCTCTTGGGGGACTTGGAACTGGACACAAGAATACTTAAAATGGAATTTAAATGTGAATGGCTCAGCAAAAAAGGTGCCACGGAGGGTTTTGACATTAAGGTAACAAACTTCCGGGTCTCATAAATGTAGGTATTTTTCTTATAATAAAACCAACTATATGCACTAATTTCTCAAATTCATTTTTGGAATGAAACTCTACATGTTTCGGGCAGTTCCTCTGTCCATCATCAGGAGTTTTTCGCTGTACACACAGCAATGGTGTGCACAGCGAAAAACGCCTGATGATGGACAGAGGAACCGCCCGAAACATGTAGAGTTTCATTCCAAAAATGAATTTGAGAAATTAGTGCATATAGTTGGTTTTATTACAAGAATTTATCACGATGCACGATCACCTGAACGTAATTTTTTATCAGCCAAGGGATCCTCAACTTTTCAAAAATGGTCTGTGCATCACGCGGTTAAGAATTCGTTTGGTAATTCTGCAACACCGACTTCTGGCCCTGAAAGCAGTATATTTTGCAAGCCTCTACTTTCGCGTTTCCGAGGAGTTGTAACTTGGCACCGGAAAGTGTGTCTTCTACTAAAACACTGTTACTTAGTTTCCGATAACAAGGAGGTTCTGCTGACGCTGCGTTCACAGCTGTCAGTGACATCAAAATAAAGCGGACGTCACTGAAGTGGGAAAACACAAATTAAGTAAGCTCAAAACTTAGAGCACAGACATAAGGGACATATGAAGCTAAAGCTACATATGTGTCTTCGTAATTCGGCTTCAGACTTGTTTGTTTTCACACTTCACACTTATCCCTAAAGACTAACTGCTAATTGAAATCAAATATTTCTACTTTAGAGTTGAAAAAGGTGTCAAAGATTTTAGAACAACATTTTTAAAAAGTACACAGAAACTAGGGAGAACAAACGGAGTATCCGCAGGGGGGGTGATAAATGTAAAAAAAATCGAAAGGCAGAATTAATTTGGCTACGATGTTGACAAGAGGACCACAATGGTCTAAACTTGTTACGTCAGCAGCAGGCGGCCCTGAATCGCATTACGCGCTGTTATTAGCAACTCAAGACAAACTGCAAGTTGTGCAGAAGTTGGAAAGTAGCGTGACGGTCTGCACGGGCATAAATTTTAGAATTTCAACCGGCCAAACTCCAAGTTTACTTTCAAATGCGTTTATCCCTTATCGTCAATATCCTGACTTCCTCTTCTTAACTCACTCCATGCAGTAGAGTCCTTCCTGAGAAGCTAACAGGTCCTCAGGTAGTCTATATATTCCCCGTACTTTACGGAACCCGATGGCTCATTACCTCATTGACAAGTGCCCGCCACCTGTCCCTATCCTGAGCCCGAGGAATTGTGAAATACTGCGTAATATCGTTGTTTTTACGGTAAGGAGTTGTTAGCACCCCGACCTGGTTACAGGCAAACAAGCCTCTATATTTACTGGTGGAAGCGGTTCGACTAGGTGAGAGAGTAGGAATTTACTGATATCTATAACAGAACCTGAAATTATACAAAAACTCTAAGCACTCAAAACTAATGTGCATCTTTCAGCTACAGTTAGATTTGTTTTGTCTTGTCTTGTAGGAAGGAGGTGAGACAGGCCTCGGCACTGCAGCCTCCAATGTGGTAATTCTTAAGGTCCCTGAATACAGGAAACCCCTGTCTAACGTCACCTAGACAATGTTGCATTGCCTTAACGCTGAAAAATCTGTGACCAAACATTCAAGAAACGTTGGAGAAAGTCGGATTAATGTTGTCTGCGCTGGTAGCTGGCGAATTTGCAACGGCCAGACTCGCGGCTGTTCTAATTAACCGTTAAAGTAAAAAATCTTCCATTCTACGTGGTTTCGTTCAACGCTTCGACTTTCAGGAACGTATCCCCAACGTTCAATGAGGACTTACTGCAAATGGAGCAATGGTTGAACGAGTGACAGTAAGAAACTAAAGTACTAAAAAAAAAAAAACTGCCCCATTGCAACTCCGTCCACCGCAATGTTCGATGTAGAGCCACTGGAACAATGTGTTAGCTAGATTTCATCCTGTTGGACAATAATTGCTCCCCACTCTCTGCCTTCCCTTAAATTTACGAGTAAAGAGCTGACTTTGTGCAGCCGATATATCCACGACTCTAGTGACGTCAATGCCGTGCGTTCGTTGACAGCACATATGACAGTCGTGAATAAAACCGCCGCCGCGTGCAAACAATTCTATCGGACCTAACTTCCGATATTCTGTTATCGATCCAATATACCGTAGAGTTAGTGCTTCAGATGAACACAATCAGAAGGGAGGAACACGGAAAACATCTGGAAATGCCATAAAATGGACACGATCGGCAAAACCATGAATATGTTCATAGCCATGAAGGGAAAAGAAGAAACTCCGACAGATGCTGAAGAGTAACACTCGTTCTTAAGTAAGACAAAGCTCAGTTATGTGAAAACGACAGAATAGAAGAGAATGGTACATGGGTTCCAGCCCTTTCGGTCCCGATGCACCTAGACTCTTTTAGGCAGGCCCTCTGTGCCCCCATAATCTGCTGACCATGTCATGGGAGTCCTGTTCCTTTACTAGGGTTCCAGACTGCCCCCATATCATGGGAGTCCTGTTCCTTTATTAGGGTTCCAGACTGCCCCCAGACTTGGACTTCTAACATCCGCTGGGTCCAAGAAAAAGGAATCCAAATAGGTGTGTCTGAGTGACGCCAAGTCTTCACATGCACACAAAACATGGACTGAGCTTTCCTGCTCTGCTGCACACCTAAATAAGGGTCTGTCGATCAGCCTCATTATGTACATGTGTCTTCTCAGGGTGTTATATCCACTAAGAAGACCAGTAACGGCCCTGAATTGTGCCATGTTGAAGGATAGTAGCCTGATCTTAGCAGTCGCACTGGGGCCCGAAATCAAATTTTCGAGCCTGTCTCTGGGTGCTGACAAGAACTACGTGAAAACGATAATGGAATAGCAAATGAAAACCTCATTCAAGAAGACGCTAAGAGTACATTATATTATGGATATTGCTTCCACAGTCAGTTCTTACCGTCTATCCAAAACCCGAAAGATTTAAAACGTGCATAAATCTTCATGTTTGCACCGTGCATCAATGATAATTAAACACTTTATTATCCAACTAATGCACAATATATAATTTATAGATACAATTAAAATTATAAAATATTTAAAAGTGGTCCAACTTGTTTCGGATCACAAAGGATCCATCATCGGGGAACTTTGTACAGTGCTTGGCTAAAAATTACAAGAATGGTTATATCGTTTCCGTTGACATGGACAAAGTCGGTGTTGTGGCAGCATTTTCTAATCCGTTTTGTGTGTGTGTGTGCAGTTCACTGTATAGGAAGGGTGCCTTCCTATACAGTGAACTGCACACACACACAACGGGTTAGAATATGCTGCCACAACACCAACCTTGTTATGTCAACGGACACGATAGAACCATTCTTGTAATTTTTAGCCAAGCACTGTACAAAACTCCCTGATGATAGATCCTTTGTGATCCGAAACATGTTGGATCACTTTTAAACACTTCATAATTTTAAAACGTACAGTACATAGTCACAATTCCACTTGTTGCTGATGTGGAAGTTAAACTAGATCTTTCATTGTGAAGGAAAAACAGGGATTCAAGGTGTGCAAGAACAGAAAGCCGATGTGAATGCATGGGTCTGAAAAAGAAGTGACAAGGGTCTGAAGAAAATCACAATGAACGTCTTTATAATTTTTACTCTTCACTGGCATTAATCAGGCGATCAAATCAAGATGAATGTGACTGAACGTACGAGCAAGACCTGTTGTTGAGATAAGAAATACACACAAAGTTGAAGTACTGCACTTATTTCATACAATAGCGACCCGACCACATTTACAAGGCAGACGTAAGCAACGTACAGTTGCCGAAGATGGCCTGACCTGAAGTGACCTAACCTAATCTAACCTAACCTACTCTACCCTAACGTATGTGTTGGGTTAGGTACGTACCTGCATACCTTTTATTACGTTAATAGTTACAGCCACTACAGTGAAGGCAAACTATTTATTCCACACTACACTTTTCAGTGAATATAAAACGGTAGCTAAAGGAAAGTTAGATAGGCTCTTGTTAACAATGAAATAACATTTCCATAAAAGGAGATCAATTTCTTGAACAGCTAAACGAATATCAGCTGTTCAATAAGGATTCTGATGTCTTTAGTCACGTGCGTTATCAAGTTTGGATTACGCCTTTCCATTTTACCATACTTTACCCTTCTTGGACTTCTTGATCCTTGAAGATGGGACCGATACGTTGTACCGAAACGTCGGTACGGAATTACCACTCGACGCTGTGTTATACCCCAGAGGAGCGCAGAGCTCATTTAGATCGTGGTGGGAAGCCCCAAATCAAGCAGATTTCACCCGTGTTTTCGCATTAGCTCCCACGTTCCTTTGGCAGCCGGGCTGATGTATATGTACTAGTTCAACGCCACTGGAATTTACTGCGAAGTAGTTTAAGATAGCTGTAAAATGGCAGCGAAATATTCGAACAGTGGAGGTGCAGGAACTGGAAAGTGTCTTATCCTGTCGGTGCTGCTGCCTACCAACGCAGGGATTCTGAAAGTTGTCTCTTACTTTATTTAATCACACTCCGTCAGTGGTGCAGATGGACACCAGAACCGTTCCAGGTGCCGTTGTACCTCTAACAGAAAACGAACCCCGATTCTCTGGTCATCTAGGCAGCAAACCATTATAGTGAGTGAGAGATGTCCGAGAAGGGGCAAACCCAACACTTTAGTGGAGGGGCTAAGTCACGAAATGCCAAATGAGATAGGCAGCTTCTCGACCTCCTGAATACACATCACAAACATTACCACCAAAAGGGAACACAAATCCAATGCGCCCACTTCTCGAAATGATCATTTTCGCTGATACTGCACTTCAGACTATGTTATGCTTCTGTTTCTGGGTTAAATTTAACGGTGCTTTACTGACACACTCACGTGACAAGATAATTACGAATGCTTAATTCCGAAAGACTTCGCCTATTTTACGCTCAGCTCGCAATACCAGCATGTTACTGGAAGAAACCGAGTCAGGACACGCGGTCCCCAACTGGGAATCGAAATGTTGACTTTCCGAAAGTGGATGGGGTATATTATCATATTATGATAACCAATTCCTTCATGACATACACAGTATTAGGCAGACATAACGAAATTTGACGGAGATCGGTCAGCTACAGGGAAAGCATTTGGGAAGAAGGTTGTGAGAATGTGAACAGGACTGAAGTGGCTCAGGATCGCTTTCACTGGCTGGCGTATCAGAAGGATTTAATTTATGTCTGCTGTTGGTAACTTTATATAACGCGGCCTTACCATCCGCACAAGGCACGTGTGTTGCAGGGCAGAATGACTGAAAAGAGAAAGATAAAGACTGACAAGGTAATGACATAGTTGAAAGAGCTAAACCAGCACTTGCCAAGAATGTCCGACAAAAAAAAAATTTGTTACTTCACACCAGCGTAAACTGAGTGTCATCTGGCTCGGTAGTATTTGCCATTTAATTTAAAACGCGATACTCACGATACGATCCGTCAGTACACAGCTCTTTATTATAGAAAATTTAAAATTAAAATGTTTTTAGTATGAACATTAGATAGAACAGAAGGAAAAACATAATTTAGGACTTAACTTTTAGCTGGCTTTGGAATAGGAGGTTTATGCCTGAAGTAAATTAACATAATGGTCAGTTTGATATCGATACAGGGACCAGTGGTGGGCTCTTGTGAATATGTCAATGAACATTCGGGTTATGTTAACAGCAGGGTATTTTTTAGTAGCTCAGCAGTAGTATTTAGAGGGATTAAAAACCAAAATCGTAAAGAATTCAGCTACAAAATGAACGGCCAGTACATTCCAACCACATACGTTCCATCTCTAGACATGATGCACCAGACGACAGGAGATTGATTTTCCTCCAAAGCACTCCAGTTTTCCCCGTCAATTACCATCCCACAAATGCTCCATACTCATTCATCTATCATCCGGGAGATGGACAAAGGGCTTACTAGAGGGCACATTTTTACAAACGAATATTCTCACCCCACCACGAGAATAAAAAGTGTAATAACGCCCCCTTTGAATTACAGGCATTTCTCAGTGGAGGTGGCAGATCACGACTATTAAACGCCTATGTACCCGGGTGGGGTATCACTGAAGAAAGAATCTGGCTTTCGAAAGCACAGAATTAGGAGGAACACAAACATTCTATGTCAAGATGCTACATGATCCTACAAATTCGAGCTGGTACCTAACGAACATATTATTAACGACTGTAGTCAACTTCCGCTATACTAAGTTATACATGGGTGCTTATAAGTCCTTAGCCCGACCAAGAAGGAAACAAGCTAATATTTCTGTCAGAATGGCGTGAATTTCCTTCGGCGCCTTGCTTTGCAGAAAAAAAAAACTTGATGACAGCTCTCGTCTCGATGTCGTTGAAATCGCGCGCGTCCCCGACATACTTCCGAGATTGTTTCCTTCATGGTCGGGCTAAGGACTTATCAGCACCCCGGTATATAAATAAGATTAGGCATAATATAAATTTAATTAAGTAAATTATCTTGTTCATATCCGTGTACCGATATCACTAGTTTACGTAAAAATCCGACTAATGCACTAATATATTTTAACACCAATTTATTCACAATGTTACACTCCTACATGTTTCAGCCCTCAAGGGGCCATCCTCAAGGAGTACTGATATTTTTTTTGAGCTGGGTCAACAAAATGCTTGTCCAGAGATGACTCCTTGAGGGCTGAAAAACGCAGGAGTGTAACAATGTGAATTAAGCGGTACTACATATACTAGAGCATTTGTCGGATTTTTTAATGTAAAATTAATTAATTACCTTTAGCTTACCATTACAATGGTGTGGACACCAGGTCAAAGGCCCCCCCTCCCCGGGCAGCTCGAAAATCTGGGTTCTCCCTACAATTATCAGTGAAGCTACTCCCAGATCTCATAACATTAATCCAAAAGCACTGTCTTCTGTCAAAAGAAAGGAATCCTCTCCAAAATAACGGACAGTAAATGTTAGTATTCTCTCAATTTGGGGGCCCCCTAACTCACGTGGCACCGCGCTGCGAGGTCTGCCGAAGCCTTAGCAAAGCCACTGGAATGATGGTTAAAATATTCTCCATGGAGCACATCCCTTCTCGAGAAGGCGACAGTCATGCAGCTGGTGAAGTCAATCTCCGTCTTTTACGGAATCCAAAGGCTCAGTAACACGTTCATAACAGCCGCCACTGGTCTCTCTACTCCGAACCAGCTGTACCTACCCACACTCTCCAATCCTGTTCCTTCGTGACCAGTTTTAATAATATCCAGAAAGTCACATCGCGATTTTAAGAAGACACAGTTTCGTATCAATTTGGCCTAAACGCACTAAAGGAAACGAAACACTGAAATGAAGGCTCACTCAAAAAAAAAAAATCCACTAAATTTTCACGTGGGACCCTTTCATGCACGACAAATGTCTGGCAGATAAACGGTTTCCGCTCATACACAGCTCGATCGCTGTTTTGAGTTCATCCAAGTTGGCCACCTGCCCATTTCACACATTCTAGACACTTCTGGTATAACTGCACCATAGAACATCACGGGACGTCAAATAGGCCAGTAGTCGTCGGCTCTCGCCTCCCACTCCACTGCCCACCTAGTGCGTCACGCGAACACTACTGCTATAACATACCTGTGTACTTTTCGCTGATTCGCGCCTGAACTTCTTGCAACTGCGGAAAAGCAAAGCTAGCTGTCAGCGCATCACGACAAATGCCTTCTAGCGATCCTAGCCTCGGTAAAAGAAAACAGTACTACGGACTTTGCAGTAAATCGCGCTGCATACGAATTTTCAATAAAGGAACTTGTTATGTTTCAATTAGCACAAACTTTTCGAGTTACCTTCATTACAGTGTTTCGTTTTCTTCTACACGTACAGTGGTTAGGAAAACGCAGCCTCCTAAGATCCCAAAGCACCTTTCCGGACACAATTATACTCGCAGATACAGTAGAACTCCACTTATCCGGACTAATTGTGCCTGCGAGTCATCCGGATAAGTAGAAAATCCGGATAATTGGATTTTTTTTTGAAAATAGGCTAAAGTGGCAGTTCAAAGTTCGGCTGTTACTATTTAGAGTACGCACTTACGTCTAAACCTTTCGACTACGCCTGATTAGAAGTTCTAGATGCCATAACACTGTACTGTACTTCATGCGTGGGTGTTTTTGTAATATGTATACTTGTATTTACCGTGTTTTGTATTGTTTGTACTGTGTTTTTTGTGTTGTTTCATTTATGTACATTTATTCTTGTTTGTTTTGTCTGTACTGGTGTATGGACTACCGCCACCGACTGACAACTCAATTGCAATTAGTAGTAACAATAATAATAACAATAAGAAGAAGAATACGATAACCGGTAATATCAAGGCAAGTTAGTTTTGCAGAATTCTCGACAAATTTACCCGAAGGGCCCGGCCGATCCGGACAACCAGCATCGGATAAATGCAGTTCTGCTGTACGCGTAAGCATTACAAGATATTTCTTCCCTTCACGCTTTCAGACCTAAAATTCTGGAGGTTTTTCATTTTTCGCTTAGTGCACGCCACAGATTCCACCCATCTCATCTTAGTGGTGGTGGTGGTAGTAGTAGTAGTAGTAGTAGTGGTGGTGGTAGTAGTGATAAACATACACGACAGCGATTAATATATCAAATCAGTAAAATGGAACCACATCACCTCCCACTTCGGTATACCTCACAGCAGTTGGACACTCGCTCATCTGGAAAACGATTCACGTCAAATGAGGTTGGAAAATAGGACATAACAACAACAACAACAACAACAACAAAGACGAAGACGATGACAACAACAACAACAACACTCTGTGGCGTTGGGACTTTCAACGCCTTCCTCTAAATCACAAACTCGTCTTGTTCCGTTCATCACCGTTTTGGTCTTCCTGCGTCTCATCGTACCCTCAGTCGGTAACGGAACGCCAACGGTGCTAGGTAGTCTTCTGCCGTTATGTCCAGGTTACACGCCCGTTTTATTTTTGGTAAACTTGTTCTATTCGACCGCACCTGTAACTTTCAACCACTCAGATGTCGTAACTTCTTTGGTACTCTATTTCAGTGAATTTTTGCAGTGGTCTCAAAAACACATTTGCGACACCCTTAATTTCTGGAATTCATTCCGGTTTATAACTTAAATATCACTATCAAGATTAGTACTGATGTGACATTACGTACCCATAATTTTTAATCAGCTGATGTGTGCACGGCCTCTCTACGTATCCCTTCTTGCGTTTATTAAACACCAGTCTGGTTTCCCAATGTCTGAATGTTTATTTGGTCTGCTACACTTTTTCAAAGAACTGATGTGAATGGAGTAGTGTGGAACTGTTGACATTCATTCACTGGGAAACCCTGCAAACAGTTTAATAAATAAAAGAAGTACTGCTTTCCAAAATAATTAACAGCCACTTAGCGTCTTGAGCTGAGAAATGGCGCAGCAAGAAGTATAAGTTTCTCATTATCCGTGTAAATATATCCGTAAGTCATAATATTTTATGTTCTCCCCACGATACTTTCAGTTGCAACCGTTTCCTTTTATAAGTCTGCACCAACCTCCTGCTAACACGTAAATGCTGTTTATGCCCAATGTAATTCTTTTGCACCACTCTCTTGCACATTCACCACTGCAATGGCAGTGTTATGCAAACATATTCTAAATGTGGGTTAGGAATATCGGCTGAAAAGAAACACTAAGCTACAGAATGAAGAAAACAAAACATAAAAGAACAAAGAAAGAAGCGAAAGAAATCAAACTGCTAGCAAACTGCTATTTTCAATTTGAATTCTTAACTCTTAGGTATATTTAAATAAATACGCACGCACGCATATATATATACACACACACAGTATATAGTGGCAAATTCAACTTCCAATTGGCCTTTAAATTTTGTATTGTTGTTTATTATACTGTATTGTATGGATGTCCATATATTATAAGTTGTGCTGTATATTGTAATCTGTAATTGGGGTGTCCAATGTTACATATGTTACTGAATGGATGAACAAATAAACCAAACCGAACCAAGCCAAACGAGTGAAAGGATAATGGTGCTGATTCTCAGAACTGATAAACTTATATGATATATGATAGGTAATGGTGGTAATTGTCAGAAGAGAGTAAACAGCTGCAGGCCCATATAACTTTCATACAAGAATGTTTGGGACAACTGAAACAGGAAAGCACAGACGACAGGAAGATAATGGCGAACACAACACGAACAGTGTGGGAGTTAGGAAGGTGAAGGACACAGATACAGGTTCGAGTGACTGTCACGCGACTGAATTCTCTGTTAAATGTGTCCCTTTCTTGCACCGTTCAAGCTGTGATACCGCAGTCATGAACCAAAACATTCAGTTATATAACATCCACTAATTCAGACAGCACCACAACATGGACCATACACCAATTATTAATACTTCCAAAATTAAACGTCATCGTCTTTACTGATGTGACCTATAAAACATTACAGCACACAATGTGTCAGACAGCAAATGTACAGGCACTTGGTTCACATCTGGTCCAAAAATTACCTTGCATTCCACGACTATGGGGCCAGGAAAATTGTTCCAGCGTCCAAAGAATGTAGATATGCAAACTAAACGAAACCGCCACACGCAAACAAGTAGAACACGCTTGTCTTGACAGGAGGCAGCCTGTCTAACGCAGCACAACCAGCACAGCACTCACTCACTCTCTCTCTGTCTGCAGGACAGCAATCTGTTGCGCCACATACTCACTGCGAGGCAGAACGGAGGCTTGATGTGTCGGCGTAGATGCAACTGACATCTAGTAAGACGGCTCGGTAACTTCTTAATGTTATAGGCAATGGATCGATTGGTACAGCAGTTAAACCTGACAGCCAAAACGTGGGACCAGAAAATTACAGATACGGTGGTTACAGTCATGAACAGCACAGAAGGATTTCACACAAAATACTTAATTTTCGTGACATTCGTCTGAACGAAGGGGAGACAATGTGTCTGTTTCTTTGGTTATTTAACGACGCCTTTTCAGCATTTAACGTATAAATTTTATGCCTTAGCTGACTGACAAATTAGGTACGACATGCAAGGAAGCGGTCGTGGCTTATTACAAGTCACTATCGCAGCATTTGTCTTAACATTAAAATATCAGCTTGTTACGCTGTTTCCGTACAGATGTTCCACCCTGGGACCTCCCAAATTAGAAAGAACGCTAAAATTGTCTACCGCAATCTTCGATAAACAGTGCATTGAAGGCTACACGGAGCCTCATTACACAAAAGTCACTTATAAAGTGAAACTTCAAGACCCCTTATTTAGAAATACGCGTCAAAAACCAAGATACGTGAGTGATGTGTGATTGGAGAGAAGCAGAAGCGATAGTCATAATATAAAGAAGGATTACATAAAAAGTTATGTTACTATTTAATTCTGTCTTTTACCTAAGAGTAAAATCATTAAGTTTAAAACACATGAATTGCAATTTCATACGTTGATTTAGTTGGGTGTGAATTATTTTTCTCAAACTACGGTAACAACATACTCTGTAAAGTGTTAGTGCAAAGACTGTGCAGACGTACCGCACACGAAATAAAAGATAAAAAAAAACACTCCGAAGGGCTTCGTAATTTGTGTACGTCAGGTCAGGTTGCACTTATTACTAGGGTGACGAATGCCTGGAGCACTGGATACGTATGACATGTAGAACGAATTGTGCACGTGAGAAGTGCATACAAAATTACAGTCGCTAAAAAGGAGGCAGGAAACCACCTTGAAAACAAAGAAATAGATTTAACAATAACATTAAAAGCAGCTGACCAACTATCATTTTTCCAAGTTGAATTCTACTCAGTGGATTAGACATATATAAAAATAACACGAATGTTATTTGATAACTAAACTAAACTAAACTCCGTGGCCTTCGTCCGCACGCGAACTATACCGACAGAGCGGTCGCCGCCCGTCGGCGAAGTTAGTGCCAACTTTTACGGATAGAGGGGTGTCACGTGGTCAGCGCAACGGGTCCCCACAGCCGTTAATCTCTGTTTTCTAGTTTCTTTTAATGTTGTGTTGCAAATTTTAAAAAATACGTGAACATTTGTCATGCACTTACGTCAAATAAAACCTTCACCCATCAACAAACCCAGTTATATTTCAGGCATGAAACAAAGCGTCGTTTATAAACCTAACATTACGCCAACTCGAACAGTTCATTCATCATTCTTACAGAAAGTTTAAACGTAATTGTAAATTCGTAAAATTTTCACGATGCGGATCTTGCAAGCCATTTTACTCCGTCTTTGTGAAATAAGAAGTAGAGATCACGTCCCTCCTTCCATCTGTAACCAGAAACTAGACGGTTCGTCGAGTTTTTATGAAAATTCATATAGGAATTTCGTGAAACTCGTGACCGTCCTTCGTCGTTACAGGGTGTAAATGAATTTATAACAGTACTTAACGGCTTAGGTGAAATTCGATATAGAACATCGTCACGTAATGCTGTTGAGCAGTGAAAATCATACCTTTCTTTGTAGCGTAAATGAATTGTGTACTTTCCACATCTACTGGTCGATGTTGGCGAAATTCGCAGCAATAAATCTGCACGCGAAAATATCGAAAACATATTTGCTTTAACATCACAAATATGAAACTAAAGCTACACCATAAATATTAAGTATGGTATGATAAGGAATATATGCTAAATCGGATATAAAATCAAGATATTAGATCACTGGACGTATTTGGAAATAAAAATCACATTTCATGTACGAGGAAAGTGGATATTAAAACTAATACGCGGTTACATAACAAAAGGAATGGTTTTCGACATGTGATGTTTTATTCGTTCCAATACTGCAACGATTCGTAAATATCTGGACAAAACAAAAATATGGACAAAGAAAACGAAAACGTCGGTAAAATAATCATTATCAGAATGGAATTTCCTTGCAAACCCCGTGTTTTCAGTCCGTCCATTTGGGAAACTTTGTTTAGTCTAGTTATTTAGTATACCGACTGAGCTATACCAGCACGCATTTCCCCTCTTCCCGTTTATCTGCAACGGACACCGTCACCTTATCTGGCGTTCAACTGTCGATTCCGTCTTCCGTGACGTACTCTCAGTCGCCTGCAGGTGGTTTATCGTGTGGTGATAATGTTGGCGGAATTGAGGCAGTCCTTTGTTGCACAGAAAACGTATGCGCTGTGCAGCTGTTGATAACGACAGTAGGTAACGAGAAAGTGAGGTTAACTGAGATGAGACAACAAACCAATTGCAAAGCTGCGTCAGAGACGGGTTGTTTGAAAACTAAGAGAGGATTCCAGTTATGTTCTAACTTCAGAATTAATCTGCGGATAAAGCAGCCACTTTCTTCCTGCTATTACGAGCTGGATGCTGAAACTTTACAAAGGCGCGGGGGAGGGGGGAACAACTAACTGTAGAATGGAATGTATTAAAAATATCAGTACTGCTTTTAAACTAAAATTCGAGGCTGCTATTTGCGCCCGTAATTTTAATAAAATGTTGACAGTATTCTACATTGGCGCAACCAATGGGGGGCTGCAGCCCCTTGCCAAGCAAAATGTAGTTAGTATTAATTTTTCCTGTAACATAACTAGATGTCGGTTTGGAGATTTTGATGTGATTTTCATAACAATGTTTTTAAAATCTAACATAAACTATATCCTCAGGGTCAGACCCTTCCCCGAAGAAAATTCTGGGTGCATCTATAATATTCTATTTAGCAACATATCTGACAGTAATCCAATGTGATACCAGTCTTGCAGACAGTTATGAGCCATTTTACTGAGTGTCCCACATTTTTAATCTACTTATGACTGAAAAACTGACCAGCAGCATTTATAACTTCTTGTCGAATTGCTGATTTTATAAAATGTAGCCCAATCAACACCCACCCACATGCATGTTGGAATGGCAGCAACAAGTTATGATAATTGTATATGGTATAATAAAACAAGTTATAACACTATTGGTCAGATAAATAATGCCCAGATTTTCTTAAATTAACAATTCAGTACTCTATCTGTGGCAGCAAAGGAATGAGGGGGTGTGTGAAAAATAAATTAAAATACATATTACATCAGGGATGGATAAATTTTTCGTTAGTTAGGTGCTACCACAAAATTCTAGGTGCCAGAAGGGCGACATGAATCATGTTCCAGACTGAGAACCTGCAAGTATTATGTGCCACTGAACAAAATTTAGTAACCAGGAAACCTAGTGTTCAGAATTACATATGGGACAAGCTGTTGATGTACGTTTTGGTTCCTTCATCTCAGAACCTAAATAAACTCAGATTGTTAATAGATAAATACCATTTATTAACCTGTCATTTTCATTCTTTTATGAATCACGGACACATGTGTGCTACACATAGACCTAATGTGAACATTTGGTTTATAAAGATGATCTACCAGTATCTGTGTTCACAATAGGATTTTCTTTGGTTGGGAAGTATACTTATCTTGCTTAGTATCGTGTTCAGTAACGGACATTGGTGTTGGCTGCATTGATCCTTTGCATTTTGTTACTATACTGTTAGTCCATAATTCTCTGAAATGTAAACTTAATTATCTTCATCAATCTATAGAACAAATTCAAAACCAGTTACTCCTCATCTTTCAGTTTCATACTACAAGATGTGACAGTTCATTCAGCAAAGATGTTTGCTGAAGGGTGGAATGGGCTCAATATTCAGGAGGTACAGATTTTTCTTTCCTTAATAACTTAAAATTGGCTGTAGAACCCAGATAGCCTCCTATCCAATGGGTATGCACACACTTCCATGAAGTGGTGAGGTTAAGGAACTGAGTGATATACATCTCTTCTCATTTACATCTTCATGATCCATCATTTCATCTTTAGCTTCTTCTTTCAACTACAGAACACCTATGAAAACACATTTTATTATTTTTGTTTGTCATCATAAACATCAAAATTAACATTCACTGTGAAAGAAATATAAATTTACCTGTATGTTTGCAAAAAAAAATTTGCACATGCTGTTTGTATTGTGGGTACATGCTGGTAGGGGAGGGTGTACTCATGAGACATATGAGGGATTCATACACAATTTTTATTGAAAAACTTGAATGGAAGAGATCATTTTGGAAGGTAATATTCAAACTGATCATAATGATCATAAATGGGGTGTAAGTATATGAAGTGTGTTAATGTAGATCACAAAAAGGGCCACTGATAGACTCTTATGAACATCATAGAAAACCCTCAGAGTTCATTAAAGGGTGGAACTCTCTAACCAGTTAAGCAATTATTATGGGTTCAAGAACTCTCTTCCATAGAGTTAGATATGGACATGTGTTACACGTGGATAACATCAAGCTCTCTTTACAAGTACCAGAAGCAAAACTGTGAATAAATAAACACACAATAGGCAAAAAAAGGGGGAGTTGTGCAAGGGAGAGAGTAGAACTAAGTAACAGAATTTGTGCAAGAAAAAAAAAAATGAACACGCTATATTGAGATGATCCACACTGGCCGAAACATTCAGTCTGATGATGATGATCATGATGGTGATATTTCATTAGACCTTGCCATAAGCTGTGTCATTACAAAAGAGTTAGTTTTTTTTTGAGTTTATCTCTGGCCACTGATACAAAAATTATGGTAGGTGACATATACATTTTGTGTGGAAGTGTCCTAGTGTTCAAACAAACAGCAACAGTATACACTTCTGGTGCACATATTTTGAACAACCATATTTATCAAAGCATTCTCTCCATCTTAAGGTGTGTCATCCCTGTTGTGTTACATCAATAATAAAAAGCTGTAGTGTGTATATATATATATATATATATACATACATACAGTCATGAACACAACAATATTACAATTAGTAGTGATATATAATATACAGATACATGTTTCGGCCCTGTATGTAGGCCATCATCAGGTTGTCCAAAGAACTTATTAAGTGACTATAAGGTATGTGTGGTAATTTTGGAAGGGGGATGAGATCTCGTCTTACATCATTAATTGTGGGATTAGTACAAGTTGAAATAAACATGTTAAGGGGTTGGGAATATCTTATAATTCTAACATGCAAATTAGGTAGTAAAACCATTGTACTGAGATGTTTCACCAATTGCCAACTTCATGGTTTGTGCAAAACATACAATAAAATTACATATGCTATAAGTGCGTATTATAGTAGCTACATAGTAATAATTTCAGTTCTTGAATAGTTCCTTGTCTAGGTGGGCTATTGTTTCTTGTATTCTTATCCCTGTGGTAGTGTGGTGTGGCCAGGATCCCTCAGGTGGATGGGTATGACTTAAGATCTATTATTGTCTTTTTCTCTTAGGAGGGGTCTTCAGTATTGTCGGTCAGCTACCTGTGAATATATGTGGTAAGTGATGGTGACAGAGTGTGTGGTTTCTAGTATGACAGGGAGTTACATAGAACTAGGTACTTTTACTCACGTGTCTGTCGAGTTGCCGTTGTTGGAGGGGGCTGTTGTGTAAAAATTGTAGTCTTCTTCGTTGTAACTATTGTGTATTTGTATGAGTTCACTGTGTCGCGTGGTGTATTTCACCAGTATACTTGTTTCATGTTGGTTGAAAGATTTTCCTACTATGAACACAGTCGCCTTATTGATGTCACATATTTGTATACCTCTCACTTTGTGTAGCTAACATATGTTCACTGTTCCCTTATCATATATCACTGAGTTATTGTGTTATCACACTTATGTGAAGGTTGCTTCTGTAGTTCAGATCTGCATGACGTAGGCCAGGCAGGCGTGTGTGACACCAAGCTTGGTATGTACTAATGTGGAGGTGGTCTGTCTGTTGTCAGGGTGGGACGGTTTTGTGGTTGGTGGGTCTTAACGAGGACGTCAGAGATAGCATTCGGAAAGACAGTTTGGTCATCATTCAAGTGGTTGTTGGTTATGGATTCTGCATGGATGTGGAATCTTTCAATAGTGTTAACCCTGTGCCTCTCCTATTTAAGTCCTACTGCAAGGGCAGAAAGATCGTGTTTTTTCAGCGGGCATTTAAATTTACATACTACAACAGAAACAGGTCTCCCCTCCAGGAAAAAAAAATCATAACAATTAAACTAAAAAAGACAGAATGATAACTCTTTTTTCATCTTATTTGTAATAAATTTATGCATGTAGTAACCTACTCGTCTAATTTTGCACCTCCACATTTCGCTGCTCGTGGTATTCCAAAATACACCCCACATGGCACAATGGAAGGTCACACTGCTTACATTTATATGTTGTCTGTTTACCCCTTCCGGATGGAGCTTTTTGCTTTTTATCTATACACAAAGCACACGCTTTTGCACGGCCTGATACTTTTGTAAAGTATGGAAAAGGTTAGGGAATGCAGTTCTGATGGGCAAACTTCTCTTCCTGCCTGTACGCTTGTGAGACGTGAATGTACCAATCAGCTTACACATCAAGTTTTGTCTGAAGGTCAGTTGCCTGTTTCCGTGTGCTGTAGAGCGGGGATGATTTGTCAGGTCATATAAGGTGAAACAGTTCACAGGACACACATTTAGGACAAAATGTAATATAAATTTTCACCATTTTTTTGAAGATCGGCCAACACCATAATACTCGCGTTTCTGATCACTTACATCCACACCTGCCATATGTTTCGTGTAATTTTTGACGGCTTGAGGACATGCAATTTCAATTTCTTCATTGCCTTTTCCTGTTTTTCTTGTGACCGAACCATCATTCCGGGGATCGGAATTTGTAGAAAGGAGGAGAACAACACATTTGTCTTGCCACACTACCGCTGTCACATCTTCATGCTGCATTTTCCTGGACTCGCCCCTTTTCAATTTCAAGACAGCTGGTTTCCTAAATTCTGTTGGACAATTTTTTCTATTTGCCCTTGTAGTGCCACAGCTGTACGTTTCTTGTTCCAGTAGCATTTTCATAAGATTTGTGGAGCTGAAAAAATTGTCCAAATAAATATGATGCCATTTTCCCCAGAAATTTTCTGTAAGTTGTAGTACAACTTGTTCCCCTAGTAGAAGGTCTTGTTGTCGAATTTCTTTTTTTCCTTTATAAATGTCACATTTTAGGAGATAACCATTGGCACTGTCAGCTAGACCCCAAGCCTTGATCCCCCATTTAGTTGGCTTTCCAGGTAGATAATGTTTCAGAAAAAATCTCCCCTAGAAACTAATCATCGCCTCGTCCACAGCAAGTTCACAGCCTGGTATGTATGCTTATGTGAATTTATCCATCAGATCTAGAGCTGGTCTTGTTTTATACAGGATGTCAAAATCTGCACTTTGCTGGTCAGGTCTTTCTTCTTCATCATTCAGATGTAAATATTGTCCCAGTTTTTTTAATCATTTTAATGTCATGGCTTGTCTCTCTATAGGACAGATGCAGAAATCGCCTTGAAAATAATCCTCTGGTAGGTCAACAAGGCCCATATAAATCAGAATTCCAATATAGGCTTGGATTTCTTCCGCATTTGTGTCTTCCTAGTTGTTATCCACTGTCCTCACTTTTCTTTGTGATAAAGCTGCATATTTATTTGTTTCTTCTGCAACTTTGTTGTAAAAACCATTGGTCACAAATAACTCAAAAAAAATCTTTCTCACTGCTGCCAACTGGTAAAGCATGATTAGGACCTGATAAATTTTCGTACTTTTCTAATTCCTTGAAATTTAGGGTATTAGTCCATTCCAGATGAGGAATTTTTGGGCCGCTAGTATGAGTGCCTCCATCTTCATTTGTTTCAGAATTGTCATCCAGTTGTCCCATCTTCATCTTCCTCAGATGAAAATATTGTGACATCACTATCTGTACTTTCTTCTAACACTTGGAAAATTTCCGTGTCTTCTACTCTTTTATGTGAGGCACGAAATGTAGATGCCATTATTTCAACCTCGACTGAGCCCTGAGGAAGAGACTAACATTCCAACTTGAATCTCCATAACATATTTCGATGTTTATGCTTGGATCATGTTTATACACATGCAGACATGCTTACTAAGTAATTTCATCAAGCCAGGCAACAGAGAGCTCCGGTTTTGTTCACACAACACAATAGACTTACGAAGAGGACAACAAGAGCGCTTTAGAGCGTTTAGGCCAGCATGGGACATTTAAATCCCGAGTGCTTCGGAGCATTAGGAATGGCAAAGGGTTAATGTGGGGTCGTATTTTGTGGCGGTGTAGTACTTGCTTCATTTTGTTCACAGGGCCGAAGGAATAGCCTTCTTCATTAAGGTGTTTTGCAAAGCTGTAGGTTTGGTTATTGTTTCAGAAGGCAGTTTTGTGTTCAATGTATCTCGTGGAGAATCATCTACCAGTCTGTCCAACATAAGTTTTGTCGCAATTGGGGTAGGAGAATTTGTGTGCTCCTGATTGTGAGTATATGTCACAGGTGGGATTTTTGTGGGTGAGTAGGTTACCTATAGTGTTCTTGGTGCGGTGGGCAATCTTAAGGCCTGTCTGTCTGAAGATGTTTGTGATGTATGAAATTTCTCTGCCTATATATGTAAAACTGGCCCATTTTTTAGGCATCTTAGGGTCTTTTGGTTTTGCTGGTTTAAGAATGTGGGGTTTGATGGGGAAGGAATTGTTCTGTAAAATGTTATGGATGATGTTCATTTCATGTTGGTATTCTTCATGCTGTAGGTTATAGGAGTCATTGTTGCACTCCTTCATTTACCACAAGTAGACGTAAAATACTGTTGTCTTGTGCTGCATTAAATAAAAGCAACACTAAAAATATTCAAAATGTAAATAAATAGATTCTAATAAACTCTTATGGAGTGACGACTTAATTACTGTCTTATGGGATGTGATGTGATGTGGTATGTTAGAAATTTACAGACTTTTCTAAGGAATCTTCTTCCTCTGTTTTCTGTGTAGAAGGATAAGCACTTCCTAAAGGAACAGAGAGAACCTTCTTACAGGTATACGCCAAGACTGGATACTCACATGGCTTTGATCAGGACCTGTTTCAGCTTCCAGTCCCCCCACATTGTCAATACACTTCTCATAATACCTTAGAACACTCCTGGCCCTAGATTACTTAGAATGCTCCAGTTCCAGCTCTTTATTTGCAGTCTCCTCTTTAGATCTTCTTAGGATCATGTAACTTCTTGGTCTTTTTTCCCACATTTAACCAAAAGCCTTCCTTTCCTTCTTTTTCTCAATTACCAAGCATGCCGCCCATTCATGGCATTTATCCTGGTCTCCCAGCTTCCCCATTTCTCCCAGACTCCTCTGTGTGCTGTCCAGCTTTGAAGGACACTACTCTTACTGGCTCAGCCACAATCACTAGTTGCACTACCTTTCTCTATACATCATACTGCTTTTTCCCACATGTCTTAATATATCCCAAAGTCTGAGACATAAAATTACTCTAAAAGTCAATAAATTTCTACCAGACTACATGGCATCACATTCTAAAACATGAAAATTTTTATTTTTGAGAAATTTTATAATATTTGGTTCAGTAATTGTGACAATCAGGGCTTGTGGTTTATTGTTAGGGGCTAAAATTAATTTTGCCTGACTACTTTAAGTTTAGATAGTGAAATACGAAAATTAATCAAAATGGGTTAGGATGCTTTGGGCTTTATATGCGATACATTCATGTCATGCATAGTGTGCATACCAATTAATATAAATTGAATTATATGAACTGCATGGTTTAAAATATCAAAATACAGTAACATTTTAATCACAAAAGGAAAAAATTCTTTCTCCAGGAAATGGCATTTCCTGCACTAATTTTTTACCTCAGCCAAAACTGAAAATAGAGGATAACTGAAAAAAACCATGGTGTTATTTTATAAAATTTAATTGTGGTTTATGTACTTTCCAATTGCAAGTGTTTCTTGGTACTTTTAAACCAAGTGGTAACTTATAAATAAAATGATTACACAAAACACATTTCCACATTAGCTGGTGTTTCAATGCTGTTCGGGTGCTTGTATTCCCAGTGACCCAGTTACAGTTGTTAGGCTACATAAATATAACATAGTCATAAGTACAACACATACAAGTAAGATTTATACAGATATTCACTACAATTAAGACAAAAAATGAAAGATACACAATCATACTGTGTAAATCCCTGAGTATTATGCTTGTACAGTTTCACACACTGTACACTCAATATAAATAACATATATCATCTATTCAGCTTGAAGTATAAAGGGCTGGCTTTGGAATAAATTATTTTCTTTGTGAGAGTGAATTGAAATGGAAACTTCTCATACATGAAAACAGCCATAAAGTTATAGCTTGTCATTGGAAATCCATTACGAGATACAAATTATTTCTCATTCTGAACTGGTGCACTCTGCAGGCAAATTGTTTTAGTCCTAGTACTTTTTATTATCACAAAATCAGCAATTTACCCTCTTACTCCCTATTATCAGCTGCCAAGTAGTATTTTTTATTGTCATAGGAAACCCTGAAACTTTGTCTATGCCTTCTTATCTGTAAACAGATAACCATAAATTTCAAAGCTCTGAAACAAATCGTCACCAAACACCATTTGTGGAGAGGGCTAAACTTGCAGATTACAAATTGATGTTTCACACATAAATACAAAAAGTAATATTTGTGACTCTGATTTGTTCAGCATGAACAAATGGAGTTAGTTTCAGGAAAATAACCAAATCTTGTATCATTAAATACATACTATCACACACTTCTAACATAACAGTTCTTCTTATAAATGCAAAATAATCTTAATAATTTAAAACAATAATACAATGCCATAGATATTACATCTAACAGTCTTTTAAAATGCACAGCATTGTCCAAAACATCACACCCCTTTAACAAAAGAAATAAAGTAATATAAACTGCACAGTAAAGATAAATATTAGAAGCAGATTGCTGGAAAAGAAAATATGAATCTATGTCATTATGAAACTTGGGCCAGGGAAGGAAAGAATACAGATTCACTAGTGTTCATCCATCTAGCAGCTACATCTCCTCTATGTGGCTTCTCTCATTTCCACTAGTTATTTCAAATTTTCTTCCATCTACTCCATTGACAGGATTTCTTTCTCTTTGTGATTTCAGTTAGTTACAGGCAGACCTGAATCTGTCATGAACCTCCACTGAAAAAGCATGTCATTATACTTTATTAAAATAATATTATAATACTAAGTACTAAGTACACTTTACTACAGTCATTGAAAATGAATAATAAATGAAATGGCTGTGTCCTTTGAAGGCAGGGAAGTCAGCCTGAGCTGTTGACAGAGGGAGGTACAAAATGTACATAAGGTGGAGGCTTGAACCCACATTCATTATTTTCCTGACCTGGCAGTAGCAGAATGTTGTCATAATTCAGAGCCCTCATAAGGACACAGGCTGGTAATCACATCCTACTGATCCTACTTCATGAACAGATTCATTTACTTCACCAAGTAGGCAGGGATCAGGAAAACAGAAAACATGATAACTAGAGGTGTTTGACACATATATGGTGTAGCTTCATTTATTCTCCTTACCATCTTTAGAAAGGTATGCAGAATTTTACGTCAGATGATTGTTGTCAGGGGGAAGTATGAATATTAATATTCTCATACTGTATTGTTTATCTTGTCTACAAAGTTGAAGTAACCATGTGCTGTATCAAGAACCTTTGCTCTACTTCCTATTTGAAACATAATTAATCAAAAATAGACACTTCAAATCACATATTCCAACAATCTGCATCCAAGAATCAACATTCTAAGATACTCGTCCTTTAAAACAATAAAATGATGGCCAATTTTTTAAGAAAACACAAATACTGATAATAAGATACAAGCTGTCCATTCTTAATTTTGAAAACAAAAAAATTAAATGATAATGTTTTTATAGGAAGATCCTTTTGATGTGGTAAAGAATCATCTCATGTACATCAAAAAGTTGTTGGCATAACTCCATTACAACAAAACATGTCATGATAAAAATACTATATTAATAATCCGAACAGAATTACTGCTTAATTATATGATATAATTAAGGTAACCTAGCAATCCTAGGCCAACAGCTGGTTTCAAATGTGTGCTGCTTTCATTCATATCCATTTTTTTCCATTTGCTGCATTTAGTTTTATATGACCATGACTACCAGTGTGTGGTGCAATAAGATGGTGAGTGCAACCACTGTTATCATCATCAATGCTGCTGTCATCTCATTGATGGATTTCAGCTGTGTCACTGATGTAATATCTTAAATGTGGATAAGAAAACTAAGGTCACTGTTTTGTGAGAATATTCCTTTAACATGGAAGGCAAAGGTAAAGTTCACTCCATAACATGGTACAAAGGCAAAAAAAGGGGGAGGGGGGGGGGCTAGAGGTATAGCTACTTTTTCTTTAACTTCAATGTTAGATAGAAGTGGGTGGTCAATGAAACACCCTGGCTGCTTTAGCCCTGAAAAGAGTCCTGGTACCCATTGTACAGGAGGATGAGTGGGCCCTCAGGGTTGGTCTGGACAGTTGCAGAAAATCTGACCTCCACCCAGTTTTGAACCCTGATCCAACCAGCCTCTAGCAAGCTGCTATACTGACTACACTATCCAGGCATACCTGAACATATATTACATTAAACATGTTACTGTGTCAAGATTACAGACTCCAGGGATATGATAGTACATAGTTGGTTAAATATGTATAGAACATTTTTTCAGGGTCCTGTGGTCTTCAATATCAGGGTCCTCCATAAACTTGATAGTCCCTAATTCTAAAATGAGCCATCCCCGTTGTGTGTATATAAACAACATTGTTGTGTTATTGACTGATGTGTTATTGACTGATACCCACACCTATTGTTGATAGTCCCTGACATGTTAGTGAATGTATATCTTTTGTGTTTAGGGAAGGAAAAGTCAATGTAGTTAAGATCTAGGAAGTGTTAAAAGAGTCTCCAAATTTGTCTTCCATGGTGTTTCAGGAATAAACCCCCAGTGTCAGCAAGGGTCTGCTGCATAGAATATGTATTTTTAAGATTTAGTTTCATGCACTTATCTCTTGGCTGGTTACTGTATGTATTATGTTTGGTATTTGGTGACTTCACATACATGTCACACAAAGATGATTTTTTTTGAAGCATTTATGATATACCTTATTTTAAATAATCACCTCAATGATGTCTATTATAAAAGTTGCTGTGCCAGTTCTGATCAAAAGAGCATTTTTAAATGAGTAAGTTATAAAAATAAAGTCATCAACCATATAAGATTTCAATGCCTCATGTAACATGGGGCAATGATTTTGCAGTTAACAGCACAGTAGGCCATATCCACATCTGTGTTCACAGAACTGTAGCGCAACTGTCCTTCCTGTCCTTATTGGCAGAAATGGGGACGTGGTAACCATATAGTTTAACACATGGGTCTTTTTGACAGGAACATGACAACTTGTGCTGCTTGAAACTTAGGCCCTTCACAACCACACTGTAGAAATAAATATTATAAATTCTTTAGGATTACTCTATGCCAAACAACATGAATATAACAAAAAAATTATTCTGATTCATTTCTATTGCTGCTGTCCTTGGTTTTGTATTATTTTTATCCTCTAGCCCATGCTGATTCTTCTAAGATAAATGAATTTAAAAATTACCAAATCCAACCATGTACATATGATGAGAAATACATAACTTTTCTGTTATATTTGTGAATTCAGGTTCCACAGAAGGAATGAAATGATCTAAATTGTATAAAATTTCGTTTTTCTTCAACATTCTTACTGGACAGCCAGTATCTACCATCTTCAGCACTGTTCAAAATTTATCACATCTCTATCCAGCTTCCTTATGAGAATGGTGTAACATGAATTACAGTAGCAAATACAAATGCCAAGTAACTGACTACTAACAACTATTACACAATGTTTCTTATATACAAATTTAGAAACACAGAATTTTTACAACTTATTGCAGCCTTAATTTTTATAACAGTGTCACAGGAAGAGAAATATGACTAATTGTATGTGTTAAACTATTGCTTGTCTACCATGGTCATTGTTTGTGATACACAGATAAATGTGTGTTCTTTTGCTACTTGTGCAGTACTTGCCTTACTAAGCCACGAGCATTTACTGTCTAGGATCAGCATTGCTTATTAAAACAAAAGACGTACAATATATAGGGACATTATCTTAACTCACAACTTTTGCTTACCTCTTTCCACAGCCTTGCCTAAATTATAAATCTTTGACATGCAGTGAAAAGTGAGGTTGATGTAATGCATTTCTGTGCACTGAGAGAAAACATTTCCTGCACCTTCCCTAAAAACTGCAATACCTCGAACTAAGACACATGGCCCCAATTCATGGTCAACTGGAACAGTGTTAAGCACTGTACCATCTGTAGTCATGTGAAACAGTCTGACTGAACAGTGGCATGAGTTGTTAGATAAAATAATGTCCCTGTACAATGAGTATCATAAGCTGCATATGTGAATAAATATCACATTTCTTTAATGCAAACATTAATGTATTATTGTAGAGTGAACTACTGATACTGAATGTTGACAGAAAGAGTTAACATGATCAATTAATGACTACTAAAAAAATACTGACAGATGGTAAAACATGTTAACACTTATCCATTATATTATGTACACACATAAATACCGCTTCTACTAATTTCAAAATACATAGCAAATACTACTTGTAATTTGTTGTACACTTTAATGTAAACACTATACCATTAATGAAGGAAGTGTGATAACTAGTTAGAAATTTACATTGCATACATGAAAGAGAAAACTTTTAACCTTTAACAACAAATCTATCTATGAAACAGTAATGGATCCAGGGCACTATTTGGGATGAAAGCAGGCTCTTCATTTTATACCATTTTCAAAAATAAATTAAAATTTGTTAATACTTAAAGTGGAAAGGTTGGTTAGAGTAATGGTAAAAAGTAGTGTGTTTAGTCCTTAGAATTACTAGGTTTGTGGACTTTGTTAGAAGTGTGGTATCCTGAAATAAACAATGGACAAAATTAAGAAACACAATGTAATATATCACTGTCAGAACCATTCAGAATTTGATCAATCAAGTGTTAATATAATTCACAACAATCCTTCTTATGCAACATTTGTTGGATGTTGTTGTCAGGGGCAAATTTGAGAAAGAAGGCATTAAGAGCGCTTGTTTTCTATTTTTGTAAAGATCAATGGCAGCATTTGAGACCTGATTAATAGGCTAGTTAAGCTAATCTACTAGACACACAGACCACTGGAACAGTGTACTTGTCTAGTGTGCAAAAGTTGCCTTGATAGTTTGCAACTGTCAGCACTGTGCATGAAATAAAAGTAAATAATAATTCTTTCACCTTGTTACAAGAGTAGACCCATCCTTCTGCAATGTATATCAAACATACATCAGACACTGGAAAGTGTCGAAGGTAACTGTGGTGTAATGATTCAGTCTTTGTCACAAACTTTAATAAACCTCAACAAACCTTACTGAAGATTCAAGACAGATGTCCGATATTTATTTGGGGCCTCAGATGGTACAGCTAGTGATTAAGGAAAATATAAATTTTCATTGCTGAACAATTAAAATGAAATAAAAATTTAGTGGAAATTTTTGTGTGTTTTAGGTTTTTTTTAGGTTGGTGCTGACATGGTTACAGATTGCGTGATTGGAGTCTTGGCACCACAGTTGTAGCAACACCATGTACACACTGATACATCAGATCATGAAAGTACAGGACAAGTAATAAATAAAGATGACAAAAATGGTTAGAATGGCACAGATAACTTCAAAAATGACCCGAAATTGGAGGCACTAAATGGATCACTGTACCAGTATCATTCTTTTTATGCAACACAATAAATAAAATAAAATAATAGAATAGAATAATAATTGAAAGTGTTAGTGAAATTTGAAGGAATACTTGAGGCTGCATTGAGGATAACCTTCATGATGACATTCTTCTGGGCCACTACATTAAATAGTTCTGTAGATGGGCATCAGCTTTTTGGACTACACATTATTAACATCCAAGAATACTGAAATCTCAATAAAGTATCCATTATTGTAAGAATTTATTTTCCAGGGGAGGACATTAAATTATAGTGACACTGAGTGGTCACTGTCCAACCTCAACACTAAAAAAGTATTACTTCCCGTACTTTGTCGCATCTGACAGCTAGAATGATAGGTCATTTTGTCATGAGGCCTTTGGCAGACATCTTGGTATGAATGTTATGCAAGTAGAGGCCATTATACTCTAACACCAAAAATGGCAACATTGAAATTTGTGACTTGTGGGCTGCTTAACTGCTTTCGCTGCTAAGCATATGATGTCATTAGCACCTGCAAAATAGTTTCCTTGCTGCACCCATATCTTTACACAAGAAATATGAAGCAGCCAAATGAACTTCTGAATTAATTCAAACTTGCTAAGTACATACTTTCACGTATTATGTATAAAGATGTTGAAGTTTAGGGCAGCCTCATTTACTGCATATGTAAGCCATCTGTAGAAGTACTATATAATGCTATCTGTACTAGTGTGGACACCCCACAAGACCTTGGTAAGCCATCTTAAAAATGTTATTCCAAATGCGTCTTCCTAATGTAAGTTATGAATTAGTATAATTAATTCAGTTTCTAATACAATTTCTCTTCATTTTCGTGTTTAAGAAAAATTGTGAAAAGGTCAGCTCAGCGGGTAGAATATGCAATCAGCAGCCGAAGTGTTCATGTAGGTAATTTAAATTTGGTGTAGAAAATAGAATATGCACAACCTGAACCATCCATCTGAAACATGAATTGAAAGTGTGACACTAGCACTCTTCAGATGGTAGGACTATGTGCTGTAATAATGGTTTAACACCAATGACACTGAAGAACAACTGGTAGGAATTATCATATAGATTTAACGTATGACATTTAAATAAATAAATAAAAAAAAGCATGTGTGTTCGATATTAAATTTTTAACAAACTTAGTTACTCTATTTTCATTCCAGTCCTTCTTATATAGTGTCATGGGCTCAAATGTTGTCTGCATTTCATATGAATGGTTCAGCTCATGCATGGCATGCATGTCTTAAACAATCAAGAAAAACTTAACAAATGTAATTATTAACTTACTAAATTCTTGCTGTATGAAATAAAACGAAACAAAATTCCATTATGCTGACTCGCACAAGACCAGTCAGGTGCAAAATTATTGGATATTTGTGACAGTAAGACAGTCTCTATACTGACCTAAGTTCTTGCAGATAATTTTTTTGTTATTGCTTCTATACTTGGGCTGTACAACTAATAAAAGGGGTATTCCATTTGGATATCTCCTTCATGTGCTGGTTCAGGGTGGTCAGGGTTCACTTCTGTCTTTTTCTGGGGTCTTCATAACTGAAGAAGTTGATAAATTAAGAGACAAGCGGTCAGGTTGATGTACCAACACTCCTAGCCCTTTTTAAAAATGTCTCTAAGATCTGCCTGTTTCGTTGATGAATCATTTCTTCTGGTAAAGAACAAAATTTCAGCCATGGGGCTACTCTCCTTGAGTGCCGGATTATGAGGATTTCCGAATAATTGGACATCAGATTTAAGAAATTTTGCTGTATTTGATGGAAAGTAATTGTCAGAAATTCTTCCCTGGAACTTCTTGGACTATGACTGCTATGCTGGATCCAGAACTGAGTTTAGGATGTAACTTTGTACACTTCACAATAGATACATTTTAAGTCAACATATTTCATGTACTCATATGTCTCTTTTATGAATTTTGATTATAAAAAAGTAAGATAAAAATATTGACAGTCATATAAAAAATTTCCTACCTAAAAATTTTAATAATATTGCTCCTTGTATTGGAAGATACATATTACTATATTACTATAATATATATCTCTACTTTGTAACAATTCACTCATGCTGTTCTCACTCACTTTATGCATGCACATCTTTCAGCGGACTTAAGTTGGTCACATGTCAACAAGCTATGACCTGCCATTGATATCCTATGGTTCAGGTCATAATGGAATTGTCAGCCTACATCAACACTGCCATCCAGAGGACGCACAAGGGTGACTGAGGGTGAGGGAAGGCACAAAATAATAATTAATAAATCATGTCCGTTACACCAAATAGACCTTATGTCATCCGTGTCCTTGTACTCTGTGCAAATAAAACACCTTGATACATGACACCATTGATCTCCATGCTCACCACTAATGAGTTGTCCATACCTGCTCTCCCATCCCCTGCAAGCAAGAAATACATTTATTTACTACTAATGCTTCATATGAAATATGGGAAGACAAAGAATGCAATTATGCATAGGATTATAGTTCATACAACACAAACATTAACAGGAATCTGAAGTTTGTAACTGAAGTAAGGGAATAAAGGGAAGTAAAATAACTGACCCCATGGAGCAAAATCTTCCTGGGAAGCCAATAATTCCTAAATTAGTTATGAAATTCTCTTCATTTTATGGAACTCAAAGGTTCATTACTACACTCACAAGAGACCAAGACTTGTCCATATTGTGAGCCAGATTAAGCCTGTCCATGCCCTCCCATTATATTTCTTTAATCAATTTTAATATTATCACCATCTACACCTAGGTCTTCCATGTTCTCTCCTTCCTTCAGGTTTCCACACCAAGACCCTGCATGCATTCCTCTTCTTGAACCTGACATAACAGTTAACATTTCTACTTAAAGAAACAATTCATGGTTATTTCTTGCATTTATTTTGTAATCTTTAAAACAGTGCTGTTAAACCTTCTCTTCCTTGCGTATCACTGTCACAAACAAAACATTTACGCATACAACCAGGTACTGAAAATATTAATAACATTGAGGTTGTATTTTTCTAGTTGAACTTTATAAATAATTCATAAATATTTTTCTATTCATAGAAATACATTTAAAACAATTTTAGAACTTTTGTTAACATCTTTAAAACTGAATTATGAGAAGCATTGTAATTCTGATACAACTGCATTCTACACAATAACTCTTTGCGTACCACCAACTGAAAAGTACTGCTTTAAGGGAACTACTGTTATTTTACAGGAGAACTGGCAACTAACTTCTTAAAAGAGTCACTGGAAATTTAGTCACAGATGTCTGGGATCATCAGCAATTGTGGTGTACTAGACAGAAAAATGCCTCTAATTATGTAAGCTCCAAATGAAAAAAGGAATATTGGTCTGTATGGAAAATTACTGACAGTTAAAATAATTAAATCACAAGACAAAATCTCTAATGGAAGGTATGAAGGGAAGACAAAAGAACACTTTGTGCACATGTATATTTCACTTCCTCAAATAATTCAGTGACTCAGTGATTCAGTCATTCATTTCAGTTCAAATCAAACTTTATCATTTTTTAAACACATAAGAAATATATATGACATAAAAAAAGTCATTAAACACGAAAATTTCATGTAAAGATCTTTTCAGCAGCAAAAATTAATAGTTGACTTTGAATACGACCAAACCAGGTCAAAAAACCTAGAATTGTCGTCACAAGGCTCTCACAATCGATCCCTATAACAGAAAACTGATTTGAAGCTCTACTTAACCTAGCAAAATCAACAGACCACAGTTGGGTAGAATTTGACAAGAAGCTTCAAAGCAGCACAAAAAGAATCACACAGAATGCTGACTGAAGAGGCAACGTTGCTATTGAGATCAACAAATTATCTACTGTAAGCTTCAAGTTTAAATCTAAAAATAATGAAATTGTTTCTGGTGAACACAGAGAACGTTTACTACATGGAAGAAGAGTGGACCTATTCATTTCCAGTCATTGTTAATGGCGTAATTACAAAAAACAGTAGTAATAAAACAGATAAGTATGGGAAAGGTAAACACAATTTGTGTTTCACAACATAAAGTACATGACAGTAGCATTGGTTTCATAATGGTGCCCAATGACATGTAGATCTTTATAGATCCATTGTATTGGTGATATTAATACAAATTACCTTGTAAACAGCAACAAGAAATTGCGGCTTGATGCTGTGTTATGCTTGTATAAATTATCTGGTATAGCAGATTACCCTACCAGAATTCAAAATAAATCTAGTATGGCAATTGACAATATCTGTATTGGTACTTTGAAAATTAATAATTATAGTATTTCTTCATTATTTAATGGCCTATCAGACCATGATGTTCAACTTGTTATGATCAAGGACATTAATTTTCAAATGCAAAATTATCATATTCACACTAATAGGAACATAAATAAATACTCTATTACTGAATTTCAGATTAAATTAAGCTATGAATCTTGGGATGATTTTTTTGTAATGATCATAACAAAGATTTTAACTCCTTTCTTAATACCTACTTGAGGATTTTCTATCTAGATTTCCCAGAGTCAAATTAAACTACAAGTTAATAATAATTCATGGATTAAAACAGGCTCAAATATCTCTTGTCTTCATAAAATAAATCTTTATTTACTTAGTAGGGACTCTAATTTAAAAAATTTCTATGAACTATATTGAAAAATTTTGACAAAGGTCACAAAAGAAGCGAAAAGAGCTGTGTACAATAATCGGATCTTAAAATGAACTAATAAAACAAAAACAATTGGGAATATCATAAAATCTGAAATGGGAAGATATGATCAAAACAGTCATGATGGAGATGTAAGTGACAGTCTCTGAGTAACTATTTCCCATCAGTAGCTAAGAATATCACTCAAAACATCAAATATAATAATAAAATAGTAATAGTAATCTGATGCATCATATTTCTCAGTAATTTAAACACCCTTTTCCTCCAATAGAATTTAGCTATTCATCAATTAAAGAAACTGAACAGATTATTAATTTTTTAAAATAAAAAAATTCATATGGGTATGACTGAACAAATTTCAAATTTAGGGACTATGGGACAATAGAATCATTTTCGAACAAAGGAAGGAGTATTTAACTTCATAAGTGTAGCAAGATGCAAGTGAGCAGGGGGGGGGGGGGGTGGCTTTTTGGGTGTTGGGGAAAAACAAAAACAAAGTTTGGGGGGGCCGGGGGGGTGGGGGAAATTAAAAAAAAAATTTCAATTAGAAAAA